>JAEEGF011261109.1_pt1 | contig 17191 bp, 16 predicted proteins | sample 9134171 | NCBI WGS metagenome assembly JAEEGF01 (sample SAMN16246542, study PRJNA631951) | gut metagenome | biome: gut microbiome; feature: rumen; material: AP-attached | host: Bos | place: Iran: Karaj | collected 2018-10 | reverse complement strand
TTTATCGTCGCCGGAGCATCCGTCCGAATCTTTTCGCCGCGAAGTGAGGGTAGCGAACTCTGTCCTGCGTGCAAATGATCATAGAGACGTTTACAACAATAACAGGGGCTGTTTTTTTACAGCCCCTGTTGCGGGAGACCGTTATGAACAGTAATGACAAAAAAAGACCGATAGGTGTTTTTGATTCGGGTCTTGGAGGCCTGAGCGTTTTAAAAAAGGCGCTCGAGCTCATGCCCTGTGAAAACTTTATATATTACGGCGATTCTCTAAATGCGCCCTACGGCACAAAAAGCCTTGAAGAAGTAAGAGAACTGGTAAAACATGTCACGGATCATCTGTTTGAAAGAGGCGTAAAAGGCCTTTTGATAGCCTGCAATACGGCTACCAGTGCCGCGGTACGGCAGCTTAGGGAAAATAATCCGCAGTTTCCCGTTGTGGGCATCGAGCCCGCGGTAAAGCCCGCGGCTATAAAGCATCAGGGAAAAAGAATTCTTGTTCTTGCGACCGAAAATACTTTAAAGGAAAGCAAATTCAAAGCGCTTCAGGCTCAGTATGAACATATGGCGGATATCATAAAGGTACCCTGTTCGGGGCTTATGGAATTTGTCGAAAACGGCGAGATGGAAGGGGAAAGGGTCGAAGCTTTTCTTAGCGATACCTTAAAAAGCTATCTCCTTCCGGGGACTGAGGCCATAGTCCTCGGCTGTACGCATTATCCGTTTTTAAAAAAGAGTATTTTAAAGGTGGCGGGGGATATCGAGATCTTTGACGGAAGCCTCGGCACCGCAAGGGAACTTAAGAGAAGGATAGAAGAGAAAGGGATGCTGTCTGAAAGCAGGGCCGGAGGAATCTTAGAGGTCATCAATTCGGCGGAAGATGAAAGACTGTTCTTTCATAACGAAAACGGCCGTATGATCCCGGATACCGAGCCGTCCGGGCGGCTTTCACAGCTTACCGTAAAACTACTCAACATGGAGATCTGACAATATGAAGAAAAGGATCTTTTGCTGCGCCTTTGCATTTTTATTATGTTCCTGCAGCATAGTCGGAAAAAAAGAGGAACCAAGACCCGCGGTAGTTTCGCCGGAGGCCGCTCCCGAATACAAGGTGGAGCAGGTAAGGCTTGCGGACATAGAATCGACCGTAACGGTCTATTTTTCCTACAGGCAGTCGGGCACAAAAAACTATGCCTTTGATGAAGCCGGATATCTTGGAAAGGTTTATTTCAAAGACGGGGATCAGGTCTTTGCCGGCGATCTGCTTGCAAGCCTGGAAGGTTATGACGATGCAAAGGCCGAATATGACAGTTATAACGAAAAAAAAGAAGAGCTTTTAAAGAAGCTTGATTCCTATACGGCCGGGCTGGATAAGGAGATCCGCGTTTATGAGATAAAGCATAAGTACGGCTTTATGACAGACGAGGAATATGCCGAAAAAACGGGAAGCTGGCATGATGAGTATGACGAAAAAATTAAAGAAATTGAAGATGAGATATATATCCTTCAGTTGAGGATCGACCGCGCGCAGGAATTGCTTGACAAAGGGGCACTTTATGCCGACGGAACGGGTATTGTTACATCGGCAAAGACGGTATACAGCAACACGGGGAAAAAGAGAAACTGGTGGGATACATCCGAAAGTGATGAAGAGAAGGACTGGGCAAGGGCATACAACCACATAAAAGGCGGCGAACCGATAATAACGGTATCGGATTCGGGTTCCGAGGCATTTATTGCCGAAACAGAGTATGCCTCAAAGTTTGAGCTTGGAGACAGCATAGAACTAAACGTCGGAAGCAAAACGGTATCGGCCACTGTTTCCGAAGTCGAAGAAGGAAGAGTGGTATTAAGTCCGGATTATGCCGATACATCGGTATATGTGGGAATGCAGGTGTCCTATCAGCTTCCGCTTGAAAGAAAAGAAGGGGTAAATGCCATTTCCAAATCATCCATTCACGCCGCAGATGGCAAGTATTATGTTTATGTGGTCGGAGAAGACGGATTCAGACAGATGAGATGGGTACAGACCGGGGTCTCAAACAGCATGGAGATAGAGATCACGGAAGGTTTGAAGCTTGGAGATATCGTTATCAAAAGATAAATGGTGATTTATATGAGAAAAAAGAGTTTTTTCGGCATTCCGGCATTGCTGACAGCCTGTATGATATGTACAGGCGCCTCTGCGTCCGATGAGGAGTGGCTTGTTCCCAAAGGTGCCGAACCGGAAAGCATAACGGCCGAGATAAAGGATCTTAAGGAGTCAAGACTTGTCGGCGCAAGGGTCCGTTCCAAAATAGAAGAACTTTGTTTTTACTCTCCCGGAGAGGTGGAATGGGTAAACTGTCAAATCGGAGAAGAAGTATCAAAATATCAGATGCTTGCCAAGGTGTCCCGCAAGGCACAGGAAGAAAAGGTGCAAAAATGTCTTGACGACATAGAAGAGGCCGAGGAAAAAGCCAGGCTTGAGTCAGGCATAACAGACGCAAAGATCGAAGAGGCAAAAAAAGAGCTTGCTCTTTATGAATCAAAGGTCGAAGCGGGGGCTGCGGACAATTATACATTGATGATGTATGAACTTACTCAGCTTGATCTTGACAGCCTCGAAAAGGAAAAAGAGGAAGCGGACAAAAGAACGGAAATCGAGCTTGCAAGACTTGAAGAGGCATATGATGAAGCAAACGCCATGATGACATACGATCATATTTACAGTCCGTGCGATGGGACTGTGATTTTCTGCGGCATAGAAAAAGGCGGCACGGTTTTAGAAAACGAATATGTGATAGCTGTAAAGGACGGGGCGGAAAAGTACATCGAAAGCTTCGATACCGGCATAGGCTCTTTGCGGGAAGCAAAAAAGTATGAGGCTTTTTATGCGGTCATTGACGGGGAAAAATATGAGATAACATATGAGAACGGTCCTTTGGATGAAGGCAGCAGAGCTGTCTTTTCATTCCCTGAAGAAGCAAAGGATACCATGTCTTCGGAAATACTCATAGAGATGGTCATAAAAGAAAACAAGGACGTTTTAGTGCTGCCTTTATGCTGTATCTATCATAACGGAAATACCGAATATGTGTACAGGATAAAGGACGGAAGGCGTGAAATGGTGGAAGTGATGACGGGCGATGATAACGGAGCCGAGGTCATCATAACTGCAGGAGACATTAAAGAGGGGGATGAGATATATGTTCCGTAAAAGAATGCTGTTTTTCATGCTCCCGGTCTTAATGCTTTGCGGATGCAGTCAGGCTGAACAGAAAAAGAACGAAGATGCCGAAGGCATGCTCTATCTTGAGGCCACGGGCTCCGGCGAGATAAACGAAAATCGTTTTACGGTAGAGAGAAAAGATTTTGTCACCGATATGGAATATGAAGCTTCGCTTGTGGCATCGTTTTATTCGGAGATCTATATGCCCGAGAAAAAGGCATCATATTCGGTCGCAAAGCTTGTCAAAAAAGACGGCGACATGGTGAAAACGGGAGATGCGATCATGGTTTTAAAGGGAAGCTATGACGACATCGATAAAAAAGAAAAGGAACTTGAAAAGCAAAGGATCGCTTCTTCTTTTGAAAAGAAATGCTCCGAATATACAGCAGGGATAAAAGCGTTAAATGACGAATACCTTTTATCGGGGGATGAAAGCGTAAAGAGCAGTATCGATTCGCTTACGTACGAATATGACACTTACAAGGCAAGGACCGAAAAAACACTTGAGGCTATAGATGCCCTGCTTTTTGAATACGATCTTTTAGACAGGGAACCTGAACTTACGATATATGCAAATGCCGACGGCAAGCTACTTTACGAAAAAGCGGCCGCAGAAGGAAATCAGGTAACAGATAAGGATCTTCTGGTAAAGATCATAGACGTTACAAGGCAGTATTACAGGGCTGAAAACGGTTATCAGTATCTTAGCTCAGGCATGGAATTAGACCTCAAAAACGGTTCTGATATCATAAAAGGAAAAGTTCTTATATCAGATCACGAGACCGAAAAAATGTCTGTCGGCGGGGCATTGATAACCATAGAAGAGAACGCAGACGGCCCGCTGCCTGAAAAGGTGAGCTTTATCGCGCATCCTGTTTCATGGAAAAACATGCTTGCGGTGCCCACGCAGGCGGTAAAGAGGGACAGTGAAAACGCATCATATGTCATGTGCCTTAAAGACGGGAAAAAGCAAAGAGTATATATAGATATTGTGACGACCATCAATGAATACAGTTTACTGATAGATGGACCAAGCGAAGGGGATATCGTCTGTTACTGACTGGTAGGGGGCTGCTTTATTAAAATGCTGACATTTTTATTACAAAAACTAAAACAGAAAAAATGGATGGTTCTCTGTCTGCTGACGGGTAATATACTGCTTATCGCTGTGGTCATCAGTCATCCTCTTTACAAGCAGGCCACGCTTGACCGCATGCTCACGGACGAGTTTAAAAACTATATCACCGAAAACGGGACCAATCCCGGGGTGATAAAGACATCACTCACAAGAACGAAAGACAATACAGGCGATTTTAACGAATTCCGTTCCTATATGCATGACGAGGACATTTTAGGAATACCGGTTTATGCGGATGTCGAATATCTTCATGAAGCTGCAATGGAAGCAGATTACCCTATGAAAAGGGACAATAAGAGCAAGCTTACTTTGCAGGTTTCCATGCTTTCAGGACTCGAAGATCATGCAAAAGTCGTGTCCGGAGAAATGTTTTCCGATGAAAAAAAGGATGGGATATATGAAGCCGTCGTTAGCGAAACGGCATTTGTTTCGCTGAATCTTCTGGTCGGTGATGTCCTTACGGTCAATAACCTTACAGATGAAAGCGGGGAGGCAGTAAAGATCAAGGTCACAGGAGTCTTTACGTGTGATGATATAACGGACCCTTACTGGGTAATGTCTCCGTCCGAATTTAAGAACGATATTTTTATATCGGAAAAAGTCTTTGAGGAGCTTCATGTTTCCATAAACGAAAAGATGACTCTTCTTGGAAGATGGTACATCGTTTTTGACACGGACAAGATGCACTCTGCGGATGTCGATACACTTGTTTCAAGCACCGAAAACATAAAAAATGAAGCAAAAAAATACGGCGGCAGGGTTGCCGAATCCGATTACATGACTGTTATCGAGCAGTTCAGTAAAAAGGGAAGCAGTGTCACGGGCAGTCTCCTTATCCTTCAGATACCCGTGATAGTCCTTTTGTGCGCTTTTTTGCTTATGATATCGGGGCAGCTCCTTTCGATGGAACAGACGGAGATATCTCTTATGCGAAGCAGGGGCGCATCGGGAAAGCAGATATTCTTTCTTTACTTTGTGCAGGCTCTTATCATATCATCCGTAAGCTTTGCGGCTGCTATTCCCGCCGGGATACTTATCTGCAAACTGCTCGGAAGCGCAGATGCCTTTCTGTCTTTCTCGGGCAGAAGACAGCTTGACGTATATCCGAATGCCGAAATGTGGATATATGCGCTTCTGGCATTATGCACGACTGTTATAATGCAGGTGCTCCCGGTCATAAGAAAGAGCAAGGTATCCATAGTCTCCGCAAAGAGGGATAAGCAGAGAAGTATTAAAAAATGGTGGCAGAAGATATATCTTGACGTTGCCATGCTGGGCGTATCCATCTACGGCTTTTATTCCTTCAATTCGCGAAAGGAAGAGCTTGAATTAAGAGTGCTTGAGGGTGAAACGCTTGACCCGCTGCTTTATTTTTCGTCTTCGCTTTTTATCCTCGGCGCCGGGCTCGTATTCCTACGCTTCTGGCCGCATATCGTTAAATTTGTGTACCGCCTCGGCAGGAAAAAATGGAATCCGCAGATGTACGCATCGCTTTTGCAGGTCACAAGAAACAGCGGCAGGCAGATATTCATGATGGAATTTTTGGTCCTTACCGTTGCTCTGGGTATCTTTAATGCAACCGTCGCAAGGACAATATTATATAATGCAATGCAAAATGAGAGCCATTTGCTTGGAACGGACCTTGTTTTGGAACAGAAATGGAAGAGCAATATCGTAGATTATAACTACGGCACCGCTACGGAGCTTATCTACCAGGAGGCCGATTCAAACGCTTTTGCAAGAATACCGGGAGTAAAGGCGATGACAAAAGTCCTCTACGGCAAGGCCGAAAGAGGGTCTATGATAGCCGGAGGAACCTCGGGCAAGCAGAACAAACAGGCTTCCATATATTACATGGGAGTTATAACGGATGAGTTTGGAAAGATGACTCAGGACTTTGGAGGTAATCCATATTCGCTGAGGGAATACCTTAACGTCCTCTCGACCGATCCACAGGCTGTTATCGTTTCCGAAAACTATAAGACAAAACTGGACATGAAGCTTGGCGATACGATAAGCTTCGTGTATATGGACAGTCAGGCTTCGAACTGGAAAAAGGAATTCAAGGGCAGGATATACGGCTTCTTTTCCGAATTTCCGTCTTATTCGCCTAAGACGACCACTGTAAGGGATGACGGCACGGTCATGGAGACGGAAAACTACATGATCGTCGGAAATCTGGCCGGAATGCAGAGCCAGCTTGAGGTGACGCCGTATGAATTATGGTTCGATCTTGAAGACGGCGGCGAGTCAGGTGTCAGAAAATATATAAGCGAGAACGATATAACGCTCAATAAGTACGACAGTCTTTCGGACAATCTTGAAAACATATACCTGGATCCTCTTTTCCAGGGGACCAATGGAATACTTACGCTCAGCTTTATCATCATTCTTGTGCTGTGCAGTGCGGGATTTTTGATCTACTGGGTACTTTCCATAAAGGAAAGAGAGCTTTTGTTCGGCGTTTTCCGCGCCATGGGTATGTCAAAAAAGAACATCTTTTCAATGCTCGTCATAGAACAGGTATTTTCGACGCTGCTGAGTCTTGTTGCGGGTTCCGGCATAGGCATTCTGGCTTCGCATATGTTCGTTCCGATGCTTCAGATGACATATACGGCCGGAAACAATGTGCTTTCAACACCTCTTATGACATGGACTTCCGATATGATCCGGCTTTTTGCGGTCATCATAACCGTTATAGCAGCCTGCCTTGTTATTCTGGCAAGACTCATCTACAGGTCGAAGATCACCAGCGCATTAAAACTCGGGGAGGATTAACATGGAATCCAGTATAATCGCAAACAATGTGTCAAGATCCTTTTCGCTTGGAAACGGGGAAAAGTTTTATGCGCTTTCCGATATCTCGCTTGAGATAAAAAAAGGTGCGGTAAACATACTCCGGGGAAGATCCGGATCGGGAAAGACGACACTTCTTAACATCTTAAGTGCGCTTGATCTTCCCGATGAAGGCTCCGTAATGTTTAACGGAAGCGATATTGTCAAAATGTCCGAAGGCGAGCGGGAGAACATAAGAAGGATGTCCATGGGATTCGTCTTTCAGACCGTTTCACTCATACCGATCATGAACGCCTTTGAAAATGTTGACTTTGCATTAAGACTTTCGGGCTTTACCGGAAACAGAAAGGCAAGAGCGGAAGAGGCACTTTCAATGGTTGGCCTTTCGGGAAGGATCGATCATATGCCACAGGAGCTTTCGGGCGGCGAACAGCAGCGCGTGGCGATCGCAAGGGCAATAGCTCACAGGCCTGATGTCATATTTGCGGATGAACCTACGGCTGAGCTTGATTCGCAGACGGCAAAGCATGTCATGAGGCTTTTTTTGGAACTGTCCGAAAAAGAGGGAATAACCATAGTTATGACAACACACGATCGTGAGCTGATGTCGATGGGAAGCACGATATACGAGCTTTCGGACGGAAAGCTTATATAGGAAGGATAATAAAATGCCTGAATTAATGATAGAAGCCGACAATCTGGTGAAGATATACAAGACCAGGGAGACGGAAGTAATGGCTCTTCAGGGGCTCGATCTTACCGTCGAAAAAGGCGAGCTCATGGCTATAATAGGCAATTCCGGAAGCGGAAAGACCACCTTTCTTAACATGATAGGCGGCCTTGACAGACCAAGCGCCGGAAGACTGTTCGTTGACGGAAAGAATCTTTTTGACATGAACGATCGTGAGCTTATCGAATACAAAAAAAGCATGGTCGGGTTTGTTTGGCAGAACAATGCCAGAAATCTGCTGCCTTATCTTACCGCAGTCGAAAATGTATGCCTTCCCATGATATTCAAAGGGGAAAAAGGGCAGAAGAAGGAAAGGGCAGAGATGCTGCTTGACATGGTGGGGCTTTCGCACAGAAAGGACAACAGGCTCTTCCAGCTTTCGGGCGGCGAGCAGCAAAGAGTTGCCATAGCAATAGCGCTTGCAAATGAGCCTAAGCTTCTTTTGGCGGATGAGCCTACAGGTGCGGTGGATTCAAAGACGGCTGCCATGATCCTTGACGTGTTCAAAAGACTGAACACAGAGCTGGGGCTTACCATAGTAATAGTAACGCATGACGTTGAAATGACAAAAAAGGTCAAGAGAGTCGTGTCGATAAGAGACGGAAAGATAAGCAGCGAAAGGATCATGAAGGAAAACGCACCGGATACTTCAAATACCGATACCGACTGGCTGACCGCCGTGACTCAGGATGAATACGTTGTCCTTGACAGGGCGGGAAGGATACAGATACCGCAGGAATATCTGGACATTATAAAGCCCGAAGGCAAAAGAGTTTTCCTGCATATGGACGGCGACAGACTCATCATTTCAAGGGATAAGAACTGATCTTTTATAAAAATTTATTGATTATTCATATGAAATGGTGCTATAATCCTCTTTTGATGTCTTTGGAGAATTTAAATGCACCCTCAGGCATCAGAAAAATATTTCAGGAAGAGGTAACAAAAATGACAAAGATAGACATTTTTTCCGGTTTTCTTGGCGCAGGTAAGACCACGCTCATCAAGAAGCTTTTAAAGGAAAGCCTTTCGGGAGAAAAGGTAGTTTTGATAGAAAATGAATTCGGCGAGATCGGAATCGACGGAGGCTTTTTAAAGGAAGCCGGCATCGAGATCACCGAAATGAATTCGGGCTGCATATGCTGTTCACTTGTCGGAGATTTCGGCATAGCACTAAACAAGGTGCTCGATCAGTTTCATCCCGACAGGATCCTTATAGAGCCAAGCGGTGTCGGAAAGCTTTCCGATGTCATCAAGGCTGTCGATAAGGTCGCAGACGCACACGAAGATGCCGAAATGGGCGCTTTTGTGACTGTCGTAGACGCAAAGAAGTGCAAGATGTACATGAAGAATTTCGGAGAATTCTTCAACGATCAGATAGAATATGCAACGACCATCCTTCTGTCACGTACACAGGATATTTCCGAGGAAAAGCTTGCCGAAGTATGCGCAATGGTAACAGAACACAACGCAAAGGCAAGAATAGTAACAACTCCCTGGGATGACCTGACAGGCGCTCAGATCCTTGCCGTAATGCAGCAGCAAAAGAGCCTTGCCGACGAAATGATGGAAGAGCATGAGCATCTTCATTTCCATGACGGAGATGACGATGATGAAGTATGCCCCGTATGCGGTGGACATCATCACCATCATGACGACGATGATGACGACGATCATGAGTGCTGCCACCACCATCACCATGACGATGATGATGACGATGATCATGAGTGCTGCCACCACCATCACCATGACGATGACGACGATGACGACGATCATGAGTGCTGCCATCATCATGACCATGATCACGAACACGAACACGAACATCACCACCATCATCACCATGCAGACGAAGTGTTTACAAGCTGGGGCGTTGAGACACCCAAGAAGTTTACAAAGGAAGAGCTTGCATCCATACTTGATACACTTTCAAATGATGAAAGCCTCGGCTTTGTATTAAGAGCAAAGGGAATGGTTCCTTCCACAGACGGCACATGGATGCATTTTGACATGACACCCGGAGAGAGCGAGATAAGAAACGGCTCCGCAGAATACACAGGACGTCTTTGCGTCATCGGTTCAAAACTTGACGAAGACAAACTTAAAGACCTTTTCGGCATTTGATCAAGGGGTAGATTATGAGAAACAAAGAGGAAGCACAGATTCCGGTATATGTCATAAACGGTTTTCTTGAAAGCGGAAAGACATCGTTTTTGGAATTCACACTTAAGCAGGAATACTTCAGAAACGGAGAAAAGACCCTGCTCATCTTCTGCGAGGAAGGGGAAGTGGAGCTTGACCAAAAGCTTCTTGACGAAACAAACAGCGTTCAGGTCTTTTTCGACGACCCGCAGGATTTCAACGCCGAAAACATTGCGGCGCTTCGCGAAAGACATAAGCCCGACAGAGTCCTTATAGAATACAACGGCATGTGGAAAATGGAAGACCTGTACACCATGCAGCTCCCCGAGGACTGGATGATCTTTCAGGTCATAACCACGATCGACGCCGGCACCTTCAACATGTACACATCCAACATGAACATGAAATCCATGATCGTTGCCATGGTACAGGAAGCTGATATGGTCATCTTCAACCGCTGCACCGAAGATACGACCATAACCAAGTTCAGAAGAAGCATAAAGGCTGTCAACGGCCGTGCCCAGATCATTTTCGAAAACGTGGACGGCGAGGTCATGAATGCGGTCGATGAACTTCCATACGACTTAAACGCACCCGTCATCAACATAGAAGATTACGACTACGGCATCTTCTACGTCGACGCACAGGACCACCCCGAAAACTACGACGGAAAGAAAGTGCACTTTAAAGGCATGGTCCTCAAATCCGCCGAACTGATAAGCGGAATATTCGTGCCCGGCCGCCACGCCATGACCTGCTGCGCCGACGATCTTCAGTTTATCGGCTACGTCTGCCACAGCAAGTTCGCCCGCAAGTTAAAGAGCGGAGACTGGGTCGATGTAACTGCCACCGTAAAGTATGAATACGTCCGCCAGTACCGCGGCAAGGGTCCCGTACTCTATGCGGATGATGTACATATAACTGAGAAACCTGAAGAAGAAATTATATACTTTTAGTTAAAAATGAGACGGGGGGACGGAGTCAGAGTCTCATAATGACTGTTGGTCATTATGAGACTCTGACTCCGTCCCCCCGTCTCACTTTCTCTTTCATGTCAGGAATTCTTCGTACCGCACTTGGGGCAGACATCGATTCCGCTTGAAAGGGAGATGCCGCAGCCTTTGCACTTTACGATCTTGCTTTCAACGATAACGTCCTTGCCGTCGATGGCGGAAGATTTTGTATATACCTTGTGTCCGTTTTCGTCTATGTAATAGTTCTGCTTTTTGGCAGGAGATGAACTGCTTCCGAAGATCAGGTAGAGAACATATACGACTATCAGGGCAACGACTAAAATGATCGCGATCTTAAGAAGTGTCTTGAACAGCCAGCCGACTATGCCGAGTGCAGCTATGCCGCAGACTACCATGATGATGAGGGTCAGTATCTGGTTTCCGTTTTCGGGGCTTTTGTTGTTTGCCATACAGGTTTACCTCCGCATTGTGTTTTGTTCAAGCCATATTGTAGCATCAGGAAGTTTTAATTGTCAATAGAATGATGCCTTAAGTACTTTTTGCACGAAAATCCCTACGAAACCAAAAAAAACTTTAACAAAATACACAAAAACCGCTTTACATTTGTCGGGAAAAGTGATATATATATAAATGTAGTCCGAAAGGACATTATCAAGAGATCAGCCGCGGCTATAGAGCGCTGCGGGAGCGGGCTCCTTTATGGGCCTTATAGGAAATGTATTGGGGGGATGGATCCGGAGTTTTTTTCCGGATCCGTTTATTTTTACTATTTTTGCTGATCCGTTTATTTTTACTATTTTTGCTTTTATTTTTGTGCAGTTTGTGTTATTCTTATAGTGGTCTGCATAAGTGTGGTATGCGGGCATATATTCTGACAAACGGAGGATCAAAATGGATAAGCAGTTGTTCAACAACAATAATGTAATAGCGTGGCTCAGATTCTTTTCGGAGAATACGGATGTTGATCTTGAACATGTAAAGATACTTGATATAACAAAAAAGAATAAAAATCTCATTCCCACGGTCGAGGCGCACAGATGTGTGCTCGTATTCACCGAGGCAGGCCACAAGGATATCTTTTACCGTATGTACAATGCCGGACTTGGCGAATGCATGGTAGTGTATAATGAGGGGAGCGAGCCTGCAGGTGAGATATTCAGAAAGCCTGTCAAGGAAATGATAGACAGGGGCATAAACGCATCTGCGGGTATGCTCATCTTCAACCCGAATGCAAGGAGCACCAAATCATTCGGCCTTGACAACAGGTCTTTGGCATACGGCTCAGTTAAATACGTAGGTTCGGAGATAAGGTCAATAATCCTTTCCAAGATGCATATCCACGAAGGAAAGAATATCTGCATCATCTCGGGCGAATCAATAGCAGTGGAATCTGCGCTCCTTGACGGTGAGGGAACGATCATTGCAGTAGAATACAGCCATCATGACAGGGAAACTCTCGAAGACAATGTCAGCCAGTTCGGAATAAACAATATAACGATAGTCGATCATGTGGATGAAGAGTCGCTTAAAGGTCTTCCTGTTCCGGATGTAACGATGCTTGTTGCATCGGCAAGCATGGAACAGGAGATAGAATGCCTTCTAAAGCTCAATCCTCAGATGGAATTTGTCATCTATACGCTTGATTTCAAGGTGGCTGCCAGCCTTCAGGGGCTTCTTGCCGGTTTTGGCATCAGGGATGCAGAAGTGATCCAGGTTTCCGTTTCAAAACTCAACAGCAAGAACAACATGGCGGCAGAGCCTGCACCATGGATAATAAGCGGAAAAGCGGGAGAATGATCTTTTTATCCTCTGCCCTTTGGCGGGGGATTTTTTAAACAGGAGCATGAATGGAAGAAAGAAAATATATCGCGATAGATCTTAAATCCTTTTATGCCTCGGTCGAGTGCGTCGACAGGGCCCTCGATCCGCTAAAAACGAATCTTGTCGTTGCAGATCCTTCAAGAACGGAAAAGACCATTTGCCTTGCAGTGTCGCCTTCCTTAAAAAGATACGGCATTCCCGGCAGAGCAAGGCTTTTTGAAGTCGTGGAAGAGGTAAGAAAGGTCAATGCCATAAGACTTTCGGCATTAAAAGACAAAAAATTTACGGGCAAAGAATATGACAGCGATAAAATAGATGCCGACGATTCTCTTGAGGTCGATTACATCGTCGCTCCCCCGAGGATGCGCAGATATATGGAGATGAGCACGAAGATCTTCGGCATATATATGCGCCACATCGCTCCGGAGGACATACATGTTTATTCCGTCGATGAGGTGTTTATCGATGCGACGGCATATCTTAATACCTACGGACTTACAGCACACGAGCTTTGCATAAAGATGATCAGGGAAGTGCTTTCCGAAACAGGCATAACCGCTACGGCCGGCATCGGCACAAACATGTATCTTTGCAAGATAGCGATGGACATAGTCGCAAAACATATGCCCGCCGATGCGGACGGGGTAAGGATAGCCGAACTTGACGAGATGAGCTATCGCCGCCTTTTGTGGGATCACAGGCCGCTTACGGATTTCTGGAGGATAGGAAAGGGTATATCCAAAAAACTTGAGGCGCACGGAATATACACGCAGGGCGACATATGCCGCTGCTCTATGGGCGGAGACGACGATTATTACAACGAAGAGCTTTTATACAGACTGTTTGGTGTTAATGCCGAACTGATAATAGACCATGCGTGGGGGTATGAACCCTGCACGATAAAGCAGATAAAGGAATATGTTCCCGAAAGCAGTTCCATAAGCATAGGGCAGGTCCTGTCAGAACCTTACGATTTTGAACATGGACGTCTCATAATAAAGGAAATGACCGATCTTTTGGTGCTTGACCTTGTGGGAAAAGGGCTTATGACTGACCAGATGATCTTAAACGTCGGCTATGACTCCGGAAACGATATGGACGGATATGAGATCAAGGACGATTTTTACGGCCGAAAGGTGGTAAAGCCTGCACACGGATCTGTAAATCTTGGCGGATATACATCATCTTCAAGAGAAATAATAAAAGCGGTCGTAGAACTTTATGACAGGATCGTTGACAAAAATCTTTTTGTCAGGAGAATGAATGTGGTCTGCGGCAGGGTCCTTCCCGAAAAAGAGGCGGAAAAGCATAATAAAAAGGAGATCAGACAATACAGCCTGTTTGACGATCTCGAAAAAGAAGAGGCAGAAGAAAGAGAAAAAAACGCTTTTCTTCAAAAAGAAAAAAATGCTCAGAAGGCCGTTTTGGAGCTTAAAAGAAAATTCGGGAAAAACGCAGTGCTTAAGGGCATGAACCTTGAAGAGGGCGGCACGACCATAGAAAGAAACAGGCAGGTCGGAGGACATAAAGCATGACAAAAGGAAAATATGACGATATGCTTTCACTTCCACATCACGTTTCAAAAAAGCATCCGCCCATGACCATATTAAACCGCGCAGCGCAGTTTGCACCCTTTGCGGCACTTACGGGCTTTGAGGACGACATAGCGGAAGAAGCAAGGCTTACGGATGCAAAGGAAGAAGGGGATGCATGGCGCGCTGCAGTAGCGGACAGAAAGCTGGCTTATCTTGCGGCACATGAATCAAAGCGGCTACACTTAAGCGTCAGATATTTTGTAAATGATGAGAAAAAAGCCGGCGGGTCTTACAAGGTAAAAGAAGGCAATTACAAAAGACTTGATGAAAATGAAAGAATGATATATTTTACAGATGGGTCATCCGTAAGTCTGGATGCCATAAGTGATATCGAAGTAGAAGATTTTTCGGGGGAATAGGAACCTGACACAAATGGAGGTCATATGGAAACGACAGTAAAAACCGGTTTGAAGCTTTGTGAGGATTATTTTGAAGAGTACGGAAGGCCGATGCTTGAAAGAGATTTTTCGGAATATCTGGGGTTTATTTCCTGCGGTCTTGTGGGAGAAGGCTCGGAATGCCTCGGCTATGACGATTCGCTTTCAAAGGATCATGATTTCGGTCCCGGCTTTTGCATTTGGGTCGACGACGACAAATATGAAGAGATAGGCGAAAAGCTTAAAAGAGCATACGAAAAGCTTCCGGATGAATTCCGCGGCATAAAAAGGTATAATACCGAAAATGCCAAAGGAAGAGTAGGAGTCATAACATACGGTGATTTCTTTGAGAGGATCATCGGCCGCAGGACATTGCCCGTAAAACCTTACGAGTGGAATGCCATTCCCGATGCCAAGCTGGGCCTTTTGATAAACGGCAAGATCTTTATGGATGTTTCCGGCAAGGCAGACAGGTGCAGAAAGAAGATAAAATATGAAAGACCTTTTTCGGACCGCCTTGCAAAACTTGCATCGCAGCTTGAGGTCGTAGCGCAGAGCGGACAGTACAATTACTACAGGTCTGTCGCAAGAAATGCCATAGTGACGGAAAAGCTCGTAATAGCAAGCTTTATGGAAAGCAGCATGCGCACATGGCATCTTCTGTGTGACAGTTACGCGCCCTATGACAAATGGCTCTGCAGAAGCCTTATCGATCTGCCGGGAGGCAGCGAGCTCAGAAACCTCATGATGGAGCTTGCGGTCAGCGAGCATGCCGGCGACCGTATAGCGGATATCTGCGCTCTTATCAGAAAAACTCTTGTCGTAAAGGGCTTTTGCAACGAAGAAAAGGAATATCTTGCCGACATGGCTGCAGATGTTATGGACTACGCCAAAAAAGCAATGGTGGCAGACGATATAACAGAGCTTGAATTTGCTCTCTTTGACAAGACCGGCAGCGAGGGCGGCAGAGCGGTATGCCAGGATGACTGGGGAACCTTTTCAAAAATGAGAAGGAGTCAGTATTATTCATTCCCCGTGGATCTTCTTTGCGCCGTAGCGTCAGATTTTAAAAAGGCCTGCGAAGAGGGCAGAAATGTAATAACGGAAAAATACGGAATAATGATGCAGTCGACTGACCCGGCAGGCTATGAAAAGATAAAGGATAAACTTCCCTGCCCCGATGAGGAGTTTGTAAAGCTGCGCGAGGCCATCATACCCATTCAGGTGGGAATGATGGAGGAATTTGCAAAAGAATATCCCAAAATGGCACAGAATGCCAGGGTGATCCATACAAAGGACGACAGCATTTTATTCACATCATATGAGACCTACCTTAGGGGCGAACTGACCACTTATTCATTTTCGACACTTGTCCTTTACGGAAGATTTTTGGCAGGCCTTGCAAAGGAAGGAAAAAATCTTGCAAAGATCATTATGACCAAATCCGTGCATCTGTACGGATACGATACGCTTGAAAAGGCAGAAAACAGCATCTGACATGGGGGGCTTATGAAGCTTGGAACGATCGGATACAATTATTCACATGAAGATACTTTTATGATGGACAGGCCGGATGGAATCGGCTGCGGCGTCATGCTGCTCGTAAAGACTCCGGCGAGATTTAACATATCGCATATCAATTATGACATAAGGCAGAAGTCCATAGTCATTCTTTCACCCGAAGCGCCCCACTATTACAGAGCTTTGGAAGGCGTATATACGGATGACTGGATGTATTTTACCTGGGAAGACGGAGATTACGATATGTTCAAGGAACTGGGCATACCGCTTGATATGCCCATACCTTTAAAAAATCCCGATGAGCTGTCCTTCCTCTACAAGAGCATTGCCTACGAGCATTATTCAAACGGTGCTTTTCATGACGAGATATGCGCAAATTACCTGCAGATCTTACTTTACAAGCTAGCTTGGAATGCCGGAAATATGAAAAATGTCGGAAGGCCTCTGTCCAAAAAGAATACCGACGCGCTCATGCATATCAGGAACAAGATATTTGATTTCCCCGAAGAGATAAGGGATGTGGGATATTATGCGGATTCCCTTAATATGAGTATGTCGGGTTTCCAGCATGCATATAAGAAACTGTTCGGCGTAAGCCTCATGACGGACATAAACAATTCCAGATTCGGCTTTGCAAAACAGCTTTTGTTAGCTACCGATATGCATTTGAAGGAAATCGCCGATAAATGCGGATATGAGAGTGAATACAGCTTTATGAGACAGTTCAAGAAGATGTTCGGGAAGACCCCTACAGAATTCCGCAGACAGATATAATTGCAGAAACTGTTAGCTTATCATGCACTCATGCATATTTTATTGATCATGTCAAATGTTTATAATGGATTTGGTGATAGAGATAATAAATGGATCGTCACCGGATCCAAAACAGGTTT
>JAEEGF011863371.1_pt1 | contig 17194 bp, 17 predicted proteins | sample 9134171 | NCBI WGS metagenome assembly JAEEGF01 (sample SAMN16246542, study PRJNA631951) | gut metagenome | biome: gut microbiome; feature: rumen; material: AP-attached | host: Bos | place: Iran: Karaj | collected 2018-10 | reverse complement strand
AAAACACAGCGGAAGTGCTCAGGGAGGCGGACGGTATCATCGTACCGGGAGGTTTCGGAAGCCGGGGCATCGAAGGAATGATCAATGCCGAGCGTTACGCCAGGGAGAACCATGTTCCGTATTTCGGTATATGCCTTGGGATGCAGATAGCCGTGATCGAATTTGCGAGAAACATTCTTGGTCTGGGGGATGCTGACTCGGGAGAGTTCAACGAGCTGAGTTAACATAAGGTAATCGACTTTATGCTGGGACAGAGAGACGACATAGACAAGGGAGGGACCCTGAGGCTGGGGGCTTATCCCTGCGATGTACAGGAGGGTACGGCCCTCAGGAAGTTCTACGGTGCGGATACCATATCCGAAAGGCACCGTCACAGATACGAATTCAACAACGATTACCGGGAGGCTTTCCGCGAGAACGGGATGGTGCTCTCGGGCATATCTCCGGACGGCAGACTGGTGGAAGCAGTGGAGCTTCCTGAAAGGGACTTCCACATAGGCGTCCAGTTCCATCCGGAATTCAAGAGCCGTCCCAACAGACCCCACCCGCTGTTCCTGGGGTTCGTTGGCGCAGCGCTGAAACATTCAGAAAAAACAGAGGAGAAATGAAATGTGCGGGATAATAGGATTTTGCGGTGAAGAGGAAGCAGTACCGGTCCTTCTCGGAGGACTGGAAAAACTTGAATACAGGGGATACGATTCCGCAGGAGTTGCGGTGCTTTCGGACGAGGGCACGCTCAAAATAAGGAAGTGCAAGGGCCGTATCGCATCTCTCAGGGAAAAGATCGATTCCGAGACACCCATCACAGGCACCGTCGGCATCGGCCACACCAGGTGGGCGACCCACGGAGAACCCAACGACGTCAACGCCCATCCTCAGGCGGGAATGAGCGGAAGGATAGTGGTGGTCCACAACGGGATCATCGAGAATTACAGAGAACTCAGGGAGTTCCTGGAGAGAAGAGGATACAGATTCCAGTCGGAGACGGACACTGAGGTGGTGGCTCAGCTGATGGAGTACTATTATACGGGTCACAGTGACCTTATGGATGCTGTGTACTCCATGCTGGACCGCATAAAGGGTTCATACGCTCTGGGAATACTTTGCTCTGACTGTCCCGGGCAGATCATAGCCGCGAGAAAAGATGCACCCCTCCTCATAGGCTACGGAGAGGGCTGCAACTTCATCGCTTCCGACGTGACTGCGCTTCTTTCACACACCAGGACTGTCAGTTATCTGGAGGATGACGAGGTGGCGGTCCTCACCAGAGAAAGCGTCACCGTCTATGATTCGGGCAGACTTCAGGTGGAGAAGGAACTCCACACCGTGGAATGGGATGTTTCAGCTGCGGAAAAGGGCGGCTACTCTCATTTCATGATCAAGGAGATAATGGAGCAGCCCGATGCCGTCAGGAATACCGTATCGCCCAGACTCAAAGACGGAAGGATAGTCTTCGAGGAACTTACGGAAGACGCGGACCTTATCAGGAATTGTTCATCCATATACATTATCGGATGCGGTTCCGCCTATCACGTGGGGGTGGTCGGCAAGTACATGCTTGAGAAGGCATTGAGGATCCCGGTGGAAGCCTGTCTGGCCTCCGAGTTCCGTTACAGCGATCCCATCGTGGGACCCGATACCCTGGTCATAGTCATAAGCCAGTCCGGCGAGACCCTCGACTCCATGGCCGCCATGAGGGAGGCAAAGAAGCGCGGAGCCAGGACCCTGGCCATAGTCAACGTCATAGGAAGTTCCATCGCCCGTGAGGCGGACCATGTGATATATACCTGGGCAGGCCCGGAGATAGCCGTGGCCACTACTAAGGCATACAGTACCCAGCTGATCCTGATATCGATGCTGACCGTATATTTCCAGGATCAGTTAGGCAGGATATCAGAAGAAGACTACAGTTCTTACATAGATTCACTGCTGGCTCTCCCGGATAAGATGACGGTCATCCTGGACAATGTGGGGAACATCCAGAAGACCGCATCCAAGTATTTCAACCTGGACAGCATGTTCTTCATCGGAAGGAACATAGACTATGCCCTGGGACTGGAAGGGTCACTTAAACTGAAAGAGATCTCCTATATACATTCTGAGTCCTACGCAGCAGGCGAACTTAAGCACGGTACCATCTCGCTGATGGAACCGGGAGTGCTGGTGGTAGCCATTGCCACCTGCAGGTCCGTGCTGGACAAGACCTTCTCCAACATGGTGGAGGCTACGTCAAGGGGAGCCGACAGCGTAGTGCTCACCACTGAAGAGAACGCGAAGACCTTTGAAGACAGCGTAAGGGCAACACTCTCCGTGCCCGCGACTCACGATCTGCTTCAGGCAAATCTGAACATCATACCGCTGCAGCTTTTCGCGTACTACGTGGCCCTCAACAGGGGCTGCGACATCGACAAGCCAAGAAACCTTGCAAAATCGGTGACGGTGGAGTAGGGACTCGATTCTCCAAAACACAGCAAAAACCCGGGCACAGGAACGATCCTGACCCGGGCTTTTTGCTTTACGATCATAGTGTTTACAGCAGTGTCTCAGCCCATTCTTCCTCTCTGAAGCCCACCAGCACGTAGTTGGGCCCCACAAGGATGGGACGCTTCACCAGCATGCCGTCGGAAGCCAGAAGGTCGTACTGCTCATCATCGGACATTCCGCCCAGGCGATCCTTAAGCTCCAGACTGCGGTACAGCTGCCCACTGGTGTTGAAGAATCTTTTAAGGGGAAGACCGCTGTCCTTTGACCACGCCTTTATCTCCTTTTTGGAAGGGTTGTCCTCGGCGATGTGGCGGATCTCAAAGTCTATTCCATGCTCCTCCAGCCATTTCTGGGCCTTCTTGCAGGTGGAGCATCTGGGATAACATACAAAAGTCGGTTTCATGGCAATTCCTTTCTTCAATGGTTCATTTCACCTTCATACAACATTATACCACACAATGTAATCTTGCCACAGTCTTTCCCATGAAATATAATATATATTGAGGGATTATTTGGCGCAAAAGATCTTTTGCGCCCGGCGTACCTGACAGAAAAGGTGGCAGAGATGTTCAGAATAGGATTATGCCAGATAGACGGATCGGATGACAAAAAAGCGAACCTGAGGCTCGCATCAGAATACGTGAAGCGTGCTACGGACGGCGGGGCACAGGTGGTGAGCCTGCCGGAGATGTGGAACTGCCCTTACGCGGCCAGGTTTTTCAGGACAGCGGCGGAGCCCGCAGACGGTCCGACTGTGGAATTCATGTCGAGGCTGGCTGAGGACCTGGGGATATATCTCATAGGAGGTTCCATACCCGAAGAAGAGGAAGGAAAGATATACAACACGTCCTTCTCATTTGACAGGGAAGGTAAGATGTTGGGCCGCTTCAGGAAGGTCCATCTCTTCGACGTGGACATAAAGGGAGGCATCAGCTTCCGGGAGTCCGACACTTTGACGCCGGGCGATGAGATGCTGGTGCTGGACACCGAATTCTGCAGGATCGGTGTGGCCATATGCTACGATGTCAGATTCCCGGAGTGGTTCAGGAAGATGGCTCTGGAGGGCGCCGGACTGGTGGTGCTTCCTGCGGCCTTCAACATGACCACGGGACCTGCCCACTGGGATCTCACCATGAGGGCAAGGGCGCTGGACAATCAGATCTACCTGGCTGCCAACGCCAGAGCAGGGGACAGCGACGGCCCGTACCATTCCTACGGCCATTCCTGCATCGTCAGCCCCTGGGGCGACTTCGTCTCCCACGGAGATGAGAAGACAAGCATAATCTACGGAGACATAGATACGGATTACGTGGATCAGATCAGGGAGCAGCTTCCCCTTCTGAAACACAGGCGGCCGGAACTGTACTGAGCATGGAGAGAAAGAAGATGAACACATTTTTGATAGTGCTTATAGCGATCATCGTCGTTCTGGCGGTGCTGATATATGTTGCGGCCGGATATTTTGCGCGGTCCACTGCGCTGCCCAAGGGCATGACTCTGGACCAGGAGATGGCCTGGGAAAAGGAACACGGCCTCTGGGGAGAGTACGATTCCTATGATAAAGAGAACTATACCGTTGAAGGCAAGGACGGCTACGTGCTCCACTGCACCTTCATAAGGGCAGAGGAGGAGAGCAAAAAATTCATGATCCTTACCCACGGTTTCACCTCTAACAGGTACGGCAGTGTGAAATACCTGAGCTGCTACAGGGCTCTGGGCTTCAACTGCGTGATCTACGACGTCAGATGCCACGGTGAGAACGAAAAAACTCCCGTGAGCCTGGGTCAGTTCGAATCTGAGGATCTTATGAAGCTCATCGAGGACACATATGAGCGCTACGGAAGGGACATCCTGCTGGGACTTCACGGAGAATCCATGGGAAGCAGCATCTCACTTTCTGTTCTGAAATATGCACCGGACGTGAAGTTCGTGGTGGCGGACTGCGGGTTCAGCAACCTGTACGACCTGATGAACTCCACATACAAGAATTTCCACGTGAGCTGGCTCACTCCCTGCGTCAATTCAATAATGAAGAGCAGATACGGCTACGACATGAAACTGACATCGGCCGTGGATGCACTCAGGGACAACGAGGTACCTGTCTGTTTCATCCACGGTGCAGAGGACAGTTTCATCAAGCCCTCCAACAGCCAGGTCATGCACGATGCCCAGAAGGGTTACAGCGAGATACACCTGATCCCGGGTGCGGAGCACGCTCAGTCCAGGGAGATCGCAGGGGAAGAAGAGTACAGAGGCATTATTGAGGGGTTCCTGAAGGCAATAGGTTTTTAAGACCAATAAGGTGAAGAGATGGATGAGAAGAAAATCACATGTGCACACTGCGGCGCGGAGATAGAACCGAATCATGTTTTTTGTCCATACTGCGGAAGTCGGATAGAAAATGACGGCAAAAAATCCAAATGGGTTGAAATGAGTGGGTGGGACTACAAGGATGATGAACCAGAAGAGACGACTCGTTTTGATGGTTCAGATGATAGGAAACCACATTATCAGACATATGTCGTTCCATCAGAAAGCGAATACAAAAAGAAAAAAGCCCATAAGGGATGTCTTCTGATTGTGTTGATTCCTGTGTTATTAGTTGCTGCGTACTTAGGGTATGACTTTTATAATTTTACGAAAGTTGATATGGCAAAGTCCAGTGCTGCGGAGTTTTCTTATCAGGTGTTATGCGATGCTGTATTGCTGGAAGATATTGGTGTTGAAATAGGAGAAAACTGGCGCGCTACTATATGGGATAATAAGTACGCAAACGTTGATGACGCTTTTAAAGCTGTATTCGATGAGCATAGCGATGATGTTTCGAAACTATTCTCAAATTATTCTGAAATAACCAAAATGTATCAAGATGCTCTTGCTCTGTCGGAAAAAGCAAAACTTAGTGCGCTTGCAGACGCTGTTCGTGACCTGTATAGCAAATACACGGACTTATACAATGCAGTGTTCCTCTTCAATTGCAGTTATAGCGAGTTTATTGATAACTATAATGCTGCGGATACGAAGTTAGGTCTATCGATTCAGACGATCGTACCTCTCCTTGAGGATTATTTGATAACTGACAATTAGAGATGAACTACAACAACATCGTCAAAGCAACTTTCATATCCCGCCCCAACCGGTTCATCGCCAACGTGATGGTCGACGGTGCGCCCGTCACGGTCCACGTCAAGAATACCGGACGGTGCAGAGAACTGCTGGTGCCCGGAGCCAAGGTGTTTTTGGAGAAGTCGGATAACCCGGCAAGGAAGACCCTGTACGATCTGGTGGCGGTTCAGAAGGGGAACCGTCTGGTGAACATGGATTCCCAGATACCAAATGCCGCAGCCTATGAGTGGATAAGCGCAGGCGGGTTCAAAAAGGACGTGACCCTCCTGAAGCGTGAAGTCACCTTCGGCAATTCCAGGTTCGATCTTTATCTGGAATACACGGATGAGGCAGGGAAGACAAGGAAGGCTTTCGTGGAGGTCAAGGGCGTTACCCTGGAGGATGACGGAGTGGTGCGTTTCCCGGACGCTCCCACTGAGAGGGGGATCAAGCACATACACGAGCTTACAGAGTGCCTTAAGGAAGGCTATGAGGCATATCTTTTGTTCGTGATACAGATGAAAGACGTGAAATACTTCGAGCCTGACAGGGAGATCCACAAGGATTTTGCGGATGCTCTCGGGGAAGCTTCTGAACGGGGAGTGCAGGTGCTGGCCTACGACTGTGAGGTCAAAGAGAACAGCATGGAGATAAGGGATCCGATGGAAGTCAGGCTGTAAAACTGATTGACATTTTTTGCTGGAAAAGGTAGCATTTTTTAGGATATATCGCAACATATACGGAGGACACGAAGATGAAAAGATGCCCGGTATGCGGAGCCAAGATAGAGGACGGACTGGAGACCTGTCCTTACTGCGGCGAAATAGTGAGTTCAGGGAGGTCCAGGGGAGCCTGGGCGGAACTGGCAGACACCAGGGACCGTCAGGCAAATCCTGTGACGAAAGCGGTGCCTGTTGAAGAGGAGACCGATCCCAAGAGACAGATATTTTACAACGATCCGACCGAAGCACAGCAGCCCTCCGGCCCTAAGAAAAAATCCAAGGTCGGACTTGTGTCGGCCATCCTCATCGCAGTCTTTGTCGGAGCTGTAGCCCTCTACCTGATCACAGGCGGCATAGGCGGCGGAATAGGAGGGGAGGGTGAAGACCCCCACATCATCGCGGAGGATTTCTGCGGGGCGGTCATAGACGATGCCATCCTTCTGGAGGACATCGGAGTCGACATGGCCAACTACCGTTACGACGCTCTCGAAAACGCAGCATATGACGGCGATGAGGAAGCAGCAAAGGATGCGGTCTGGGAGCTGCACAAGGATGACATCGATACTGTCGGCGACAATTATGACAACATATCGTCCCTCTATGACAAGGCCATGAAACAGGCGGAAAAAGCCGGGGAGACCGAGCTGGCAGATGCGATAAATGACGTGTATGGAAAGTACCTGGCCTTTTACCTGACTGCACTGACCTTCGACAGTTCATACGAAGAGTATGTGGACGCTTTCAGCGCGGCGGATGACGATCTGTATTACGCCATCGAAAAGCTGGCAGGTCTGCTGGGACTGGTTTAGTGCCGACGTTGATATAAGGGAGACATTTAATGGCAACTACAAACAAAAAAACCATACAACTCAGATGTGCGGCATGCGGCGGGACCCTTGAGGTGGAAGAGGACAGCCGGATCCTCACCTGTCCCTACTGCGGCGCAAAGGAACTCATCGTTGAAAGCGACGACGTCAAGATAGAGCGTATCCGGGCCAAGGCCAAAAAGGAAATGGAACTGGAAAAACTCAAATATGACGAGGAAAAACATGAGAAGCAGGAAGAGAAGGAAAGGATCGCGAAGTTCAGAAGAAGCTTCATAAGGAAAGTCCTCATAGTATTCCTGATCGTATTCTTCATCTCCACCATAGCGGCCTTTACCTCGGGATCATCACCTCTGGCAGGCGTGATCGGATTGGTGCAGACAGGACTGGTGGGAGCATCGCTGCTTCTTGGAAACGGCACCATAAAGACCAGGATTCCAAACCTTAGACAGGTGTTCCAGGCGGTGGCCTTCCTCCTGATCATAGTATTCCTTCTGACCATCGGTTTGAACGGCGGGGTCAACCGCAATGAGAAGCTTTACTGGCCCGGCAGCGGGCTCAGTTCTTTGCTTCCTGTGCCCGATTCGGAATACGGTCACATATATAACGATTCCAGCGAGGACTTTGACTGCGAAGTGTATCATTATTCTGAGACGCAGTTTGCCGAATACAAAAAGGCCTGCATAGACATGGGATTCAATGAGGATCCCAACAGTCACTACGGTGGCTGGGCTGCCTTCGACAGGTTGGGAAACAAGCTTGAACTCTACTATTACGAGTCCGGTAAAGAGATGGACATTCACCTTACTGCTGCCAAGCCCATGTCGGCTCTGAGATGGCCAACGAACCAGGTAGGAAGGCTGGTGCCCGAGCCAAAGTCGCAGGTGGGTTACGTAGAGTGGGAGACAGACAGCGGTTTCGTGATCTATGTGGGCGATACCCCCAAGGCGGATTACGATGAGTACGTGACCGGATGCATCGACAGCGGCTTCGATGTGAACTATTCCAGAGGCGGGGACTATTACTATGCGGACAATAAGGACGGTTTCCATCTCTCAGTGAGTTACTACGGAAACGACATAATGATAGTGCGCGCGGATGCTCCCTATGACTGGGAGGAACAGCCCGAGTCTGAGGAGCCTGAACCAGAGAATACAGCTACTGAAGAGCCGCAGACAGAGGAAGAACCTGCATCAAGCGGCGAAGTATCGTCTGATTTCAAGATCGTCATGGACGACTACGAGGACTTCATAGACGAATACGTAGATTTCATGGTCAAATATGAGAATGCGGAAGACAAATCCTCGATGTCAGAAGATTACAAGAGCTTCCTGGAAAGGTTCACCACCATAATGACTGAGTTGAACTCCATAGATCCGGGCAGCCTGACACAGGCGGATTACGAATACTATCAGCAGGTGTTGACCAGGATCTTCATGAAACTGGCTGTGCTTGGGATCTAGGGATCCGAGACAGCGTTGCAATTGCGGATTTTTTGCACAAAAAGCCCTCGCTCAGAGGGCTTTTTCGATGCTTGACTTTAGTATAAGGGTGTGCTAACATATTTCGAGGTTTGGGCTTGCCCTTACCGAAACAAATCAATAAGTTAGCGTAAGGTGCCGGACATGGTCCGGATAATAGGGAAGCGGGTGAGAATCCCGCGCGATCTCGTCACCGTAAACTGAGAGCGAAGGCCTACATGCCACTGGGAAACCGGGAAGGCGGCACGAGCGTCCGATCAGTGAGCCGGGAGACCTGCCTTCCGCAGTACATGGACATTTGTCCGGGCCACGAGGAATTGGTCGTACGAGGGAATATGGTCACAGTATTTCCGCTTTAACGTGTACTTTACCTCTGAGCCTTTCAGAGGTTTTTTCTTTTCTGAGGCTAAGGTACCTGCACAGCGATGTGCCGTTAATCGGATTCCTTCCACCCGAGACTGTTCATGCAGACAGTCAAAACGGCGGTACGCCGCCAACCAATTATCATTCATAGCTAAAGGAAAGGAAGTTATAGCAATGAAGAAGATCTTAACAGTATTACTTGCAGTTGCTCTGGTAGTCTGCATGTTCGCAGCATGCGGTCAGCAGCAGCAGCCTGAACCGGCAGCACCGGAAGTATCCGACGAGGAAGCTGCAGCAGCAGTTGATGAACTGATCGCAGCCATCCAGGTCCAGGAGAGAACAGAAGAGACAGATGCTCAGTGCCTCGCAGCCAAGGAAGCATGGGACGCTCTGACAGACGCTCAGAAGGAACTCGTTGAGGAAGGCGACTACTTCGCACTCGACACAGGCGACGCTTCTCTGGACGATCCTCTTAACCAGGATGAGATCGGTGAGAACGAGCTTCTCGTAGTTTCCTTCGGAACATCCTTCAACGACTCCAGAGTAGCCGACATCGGCGGAGTTGAGAAGGCTCTCCAGGAAGCATATCCCGACTGGTCAGTGAGAAGAGCATTCACGGCTCAGATCATCATCAACCACATCCAGGCAAGAGACGGCGAATTCATCGACAACATGGACCAGGCAATGCAGAGAGCAGTGGACAACGGTGTCAAGAACCTTGTGATCCAGCCCACTCACCTCATGCACGGTGCAGAGTATGACGAGCTTGTAGCTCAGGCTGAAGCTTACAAGGACAACTTCGAATCCATGGTCATCGCAGAACCGCTCCTCGGTGAAGTGGGATCCGACGCCACAGTCATCAACGCTGACAAGGAAACTGTCGCAAAGGCAGTGGTAGCAGAGGCAGTTAAAGAAGCAGGAGCAGAGTCTCTCGATGCTCTCAAGGCAGACGGAACAGCCGTCGTATTCATGGGACACGGCACATCTCATACAGCCAACGTCACATACAGCCAGATGCAGGCCCAGATGGCAGCCCTCGGATATGACAACATTTTTGTCGGAACCGTTGAAGGCAAACCCGCTGAGACAGCATTCCCCGAGGTCAAGAAAGCTCTCGAGGAAGCCGGATACACAAAGGTCATCCTTCGTCCCCTCATGGTAGTTGCAGGCGATCACGCCAACAATGACATGGCTGCCGATGAAGAAGGCACATGGTATTACGGATTCGTAAACGGCGGTGAGTTCGAGGTAGAAGGTGCTGATGAGCCCGTTGACACAGGCGCAGGACTGGGTGCTGAGAACGTGACATGCCAGATCGCAGGTCTCGGACGTATCGCTGAAGTTCAGGCTCTGTACGTAGCTCACGTTGCAGCAGTTCTTCAGTAAAAACAATACTTAATTATCGGAGGTTTTACTCAAAATGAAAAAAATACTTGTGGTGATCGTATCGATCCTTCTCGTCATGACTCTGCTTGCAGCTTGCGGCGGATCGAATGGTAATGAAGAGCCCGCAGGGAACCCCTATGGCCTTGAAGACGGTACATATACCGCCGACTTCAACACGGACTCCAGTATGTTTCACGTAAACGAAGCCCTCAACGGCAAAGGTGTGCTCACTGTTGAGAACGGCCAGATGACCATTCATGTCAGCCTGGTATCACAGAACATTGTCAACATGTACGTCGGACTTGCCGAGGATGCACAGAAGGAAGGGGCAGAGCTCCTTGAACCTACGGTGGATACTGTTACATATTCCGACGGTCTGACTGAAGAAGTGAACGGATTCGACATCCCTGTCACAGTGCTTGACGAAGATTTCGACCTTGCCATCATCGGTACAAAGGGAGTCTGGTACGATCACAAGGTGTCCGTTTCTAACGTAGAACCTCAGGAATAGACCAAGGACCCTTATGGAAAAGGATTACGCCGTAGTAGGCGGCAAAAAACTTAAACAAGGGTATACCACAGGAAGCTGCGCAGCTGCGGCGGCCGCAGCTTCCTGTCAGATGATGCTGACCGGGGTCATTCTGCCCTCGGTCAGCTTTGTACTACCTTCGGGAGAAACTGCGGCCATGGAGATCTTCGATCCCGACGTGAGGGAGGACCGCGCAATATGTTCAGTCATAAAGGACGGAGGGGACGATCCCGACGTCACTACGGGACTCAGGATTTTTGCGGAAGTCTCGAAGACCGATGCACCTTTCGGGACCCTTGAGGAAAGGGTGATCATAGAAGGCGGACAGGGCGTAGGCAGAGTCACGGAAGAAGGCCTGCAGCTTCCTGTAGGAGAGGCGGCCATCAATCCTGTTCCGAGGCGCATGATCAGGGAGAATGTGACCCGGGTGGCAGATTCTCTGGGCTACAGCGGAGCTCTCAAGGTAGTCATATCCGTTCCAGGCGGTGAGGAGGTGGCCAAAAAGACCTTCAATTCCAGACTGGGAATAATTGGCGGAATATCCATCATAGGTACCACGGGCATAGTGGAGCCCATGAGTCAGAAGGCACTGGTGGAGACCATCAAGGCCTTCATAGACAAATACAGAGTAAAGGATCCGGACACCATTCTGATCACCCCCGGAAACTATGGGGCGGATTTCATCCGTGAGTATCTGGGAATAGATCTTGACCGTGCGGTCCAGATATCCAACTTCGTGGGAGAGAGCCTGGACTACATCAGGTACTGCGGATTCAAAAGAGTGCTTTTCATCGGGCACACAGGCAAGCTCATCAAGACTGCAGCGGGAGTCATGAACACCCACTCATCCTATGCTGACTGCAGGATGGAGATCATAGGTGCACTGGCTGCGGCCAGGGGAGCAGGACCTGAGAAGGTCCGGGCCATCTTAAAGTGTGTGACCACGGACAAGGCCTTCGACATCCTTAAGGACGAAGAGTACTTCGGCCGGGTCAAGCGCGACATAGTGGACAGAGCATTGTTCCATCTGAGAAGCCGTGCAGGCGAAGACATCCAGGTGGAGACAGTCATGTTCACCACTGACAGAACGAACATAATGATGAGCGACGGGGCGGAGGACCTCATCGCTTACTTCAGATAAACATTTCAAAAAAATCAGGCCGGACAGCATTTATACAGTCCGGCTATACGACTATAAGGGAGGCAACATGGTATATTTCATAGGCGCAGGCCCGGGAGCACCGGATCTGATCACGGTCAGGGGAGCTGAGCTCCTCAAGAAAGCAGACGTCATAGTCTATGCGGGATCTCTGGTGAACCCTGCGCTTCTTGACTACGCGAAGGAAGGGTGCAAAATATACGACAGCGCCCGCATGACCCTGGAGGAGGTCATCGCCGTGATGGAAGAGAACCGGGACGCCATGGTGGCAAGACTTCATACCGGAGATCCGTCCATCTACGGAGCGATCCGCGAGCAGATGGATGTTCTGGACAGGCTTGGGATCAGCTATGAATACGTTCCCGGCGTAAGCTCATTCATAGGAGCTGCTTCGGCACTGAACGCCGAGTTCACCTTGCCCGGAGTGAGCCAGACTGTGATCCTCACCAGGATGGCGGGAAGGACCCCCGTGCCTGAAAAGGAGGACATAGTGAAACTGGCTTCCCATGGGGCAAGCATGGTGGTGTTCCTCACTTCATCCATGCTGCACGAGCTTTCGGAAAAGCTCATCGAAGGAGGATATGCCCCGGATTCCCCGGCTGCCATCGTATACAAGGCCACATGGCCTGACCAGAAGGTGATACACACCACCGTGGCACAGATCGGGGAGGCAGCGGAGCAGAATGGAATAAACCGCATGGCTCTCATCATGGTGGGAGGTTTTTTGGGCAGCACCTATGACAGGTCGAAACTCTATGACCCAGGTTTCACCACAGGCTACAGAGAGGCCACTGCAGATAAGCAGGAGAACGACAGATGATCAGAAAACTTGCGATGATCGGTTTTACTGACAACGCAGCAAAAAGAATATCCGAGATCTCAGAGGCTCTTCCTCCCGGGACGGAGCAGCGGTTTTACCGCAAGGGGCAGGAACTCAGGTCTTTTGTGGCGGAAGCTTTCAGGGATTGTGACTGCATCCTCTTCGTGTCCGCCGCGGGAATAGCCGTAAGGTCCGTAGCACCCTTCATAGAGTCCAAGGACAGGGATCCTGCGGTCATAGTCATGGACGAACTGGGGCAGAACGTCATTCCCATCCTTTCCGGCCACATAGGCGGAGCCAACGAGTTCGCCTGTGAGCTGGCTGAGATAGTCGGAGGACGTCCGGTCATAACCACCGGAACCGACGTGAACGGCAGGTTTGCTGTGGATGTGTGGGCGGTGAAGAACGGCTTCGTCATAGATGACATCTCGAAGATCAAGATGATCTCATCGGCGGTGATAAAGGGAGAACCGGTAGGGCTCTATGTGGAGGAGGCAGATGAGAGGATCAGAGGCAGTATCCCGGAGGAGCTGACACTGGTTAGAGACGGAGAGAATGCGCCTGAAAAGGGCATCTATGTTGGGGTGAGGACAGGCTGTTCACCCTTCGGAGAGACTTTCCGGGTCTTTCCGAAGGCTCTGGTCCTGGGTTCAGGCTGCAGACGTAACGGGGATCCCGGTAACTATGAGAGGGCAGTGAGCACGATGATATCCGATGCGGGCTTTTCCGTGAAGGCAGTGGCGGATCTCGCCACCATCGATCTCAAGAAGGACGAGGCCTGCATGCAGATGTTTTGCGCCGGGCATGGTATCGGAATGATCCCCTTTACGCCGGAGGAACTCATGGAGGAGCAGGGTGAATTTCATCACTCGGGATTCGTGCTGAACACCACCGGAGCCGACAATGTTTCAGAGAGGGCGGCCTTCAGAGCGGCCCGCCTGGCAGGGGGCGGCACTCCGAGGATCCTTATGGAGAGGACCGCGCTGAATGAGGTGACCGCGGCTTTGTGCGAGAAAGAATGGGAGTGTAGATTCGATGTCTAAGATATATGTTGTGGGAATTGGCCCGGGCGGCAGGGAATACATGACGCCTCAGGCGGTAAACGCCATAAAGGGAAGTGACGCAGTTGTAGGATACACGGTCTACGTGAAGCTCATAGAGGAGCTTACGGAGGGCAAGGAAGTTGTGTCCACAGCCATGCGCGGCGAGGTGGAAAGAGCCAGGATCGCTCTGGACCTGGCGCTCAGCGGCAAGACTGTATCCTTCGTATCCAGCGGAGATGCAGGTGTATACGGCATGGCGGGACTCATGCGCGAGGTGGCAGAGGCTCATCCAGAGGTCAGGATAGTGACCGTACCGGGAATAACTGCGGCCATGAGCGGAGCAGCGGTCCTTGGAGCTCCACTGATCCACGACTTCGCGGTCATATCCCTTTCGGACCTTCTGACCCCCTGGGATCTGATCGAGAAGAGGATAGAGGCTGCGGCGGAGGCGGACTTTGTGATCTGCATCTACAATCCCAAGAGCCATAAGAGGAGAGACCATCTGGACAGGGCAGTGGACCTGATAATGAAACACAGACCTGCGGATACTCCATCGGGCTATGTTAAAAACATCGGCCGGGAAGGTCAGGGGAGCAAAATACTCAGGCTCTCCGAACTCCGGGAGAATGACGATATCGACATGTTCACCACTGTGATCGTGGGAAACAGCCAGACAAGAGTGATAAACGGCGAACTGGTGACGCCGAGAGGATATGACTATGACGGCGAAGCCGGGAAGTAACAATTCAATAGCGGCGGTGTTCGCGGGAACCTACGAGGGCAGGATGATCGCGTCCCACGTGCTGGAGAGCGGCATGGAGAACTCAGTTGATTTCTTCGTTGCCACCGAGTACGGCCAGGAGATCCTTCAGAACATGGGAGATCTCAGTGTGATCGAGGGAAGACTGGACGGGCACGGCATGGAAAAGATCTTCGCGGATAAGGGCTACAGCCTGGTCATCGATGCCACCCATCCCTATGCGGATCAGGTATCGGATAACATACGAAGCGCCGCGGAAAACACGGGCACAGAGTATCTCCGGCTCCTTAGGAAGGACGTGCTTCCTTCGGAGTACGAAGGCCTGGAGGATAGGGTGATCTTTGCTGACTCGGTGGAGGATGCTGTCAGGATCCTCAAGGACATACCCGGAAGAGTGCTGCTCACCACAGGATCCAAGGATCTGGCCAGGTTCTCTGAGGTGCCGGGATTTCAGGAGAGATTCACCGCAAGGGTACTTCCCTCTGTGGAATCGGTGAGGCTCTGCACGGAAGCGGGTCTTAAACAGCCCAACATCATCTGTATGCAGGGGCCCTTCAGCCTGGAGATGAATCTGGCCACACTGAGACAGTTCGGATGTGAGACCCTGGTCACCAAGAGCACCGGCAGGGCCGGGGGCTTCAGCGACAAGCTGGACTGCGCAAGAGAAGGTTTCAGAGTACTGGTCATAAGAAGGCCGGGGGAAGAGGAAGGATCCTGTCTGGAGGATGTTCTGGACCGCCTGGATCAGACCCTCAGAGGAGGCAATGTATGAAGACTGTTATAAACGTGTGCGGCGTAGGACCGGGATCTGAAGATCTGATGACCGCCGACGTAAGAAAAGTAATAGAGAATGCAGACATCGTCCTTACATCCCTTAAGGACAGCGAGGCTCTCAAGGCCCTGAATGCCAATATAAGATGTCTTACGGTCACGGAGATGCTGGCTTTCATCTCAGATGAGATCGGCGCTGAAAACGGCAGAAAACTGGCTGTGGCAGCTTCCGGTGACACGGGCTTCCATTCCATTGCTTCCACCATCGTGGGAAGATTTCCGGAGGCTGAGATATGCCTGCATCCGGGGATCGGGACTATCTCATATTTCATGGCGAAGATCGGCAAAAACTACGAGGATCTCAGGGCGGTCAGCTTTCACGGGATAAACGGGTCTGCTGTGCCTTTCGTCACATACAATGAGAAGGTCTTTTGCCTTACGGACAATAAGGTGACTCCCGCTACCATTGCGGAGGAACTGGTCAGGGCAGGCCTTGGCGACAGGGTAAAGATGTACGTCGGAGAAGACCTGAGCTCTTCCAATGAGAAGATAAGCTGCGGCACTCCCGCAGAGATGAAAGGCAAGGAATACTCAAAACTTTCAGTGGTCTATGTAGAGAACCCATGGGTCCCGGACCGTTACAGGACACTGAAGGACGATGACTTCATAAGAGGCGGCGTCCCAATGACCAAGGAAGAGGTAAGGACACTTGTGATCTCTAAGCTGGACGTCCGTCCGGGAGATACTGTATATGACGTGGGAGCCGGCACAGGCTCCGTAACCGCAGGACTGGCCTACAGAGCCTGTGAAGGTGAAGTTTATGCCATAGAGGTGGATCCGGAAGGAGTGGAACTCATCAGGGTCAACATGAAGAAACTTGGCGCCTTCAATATAAAGGTTATCGAAGGTAAGGCTCCGGAGGCTCTTAACGGGCTTCCTGCTCCCGACAGGGTCTTCATCGGAGGAAGCAAGGGAAACCTGAGAGAGATAGTTAACTGCTGCCTGGAAAAGAATCCGGAAGCAGTGACCGTGCTCACCACGGTCACATTGGACACACTGGCTGAAGCGCTGAAACTCACGGACGAACTGAGTCTCAGCTCAGACATAGTCTGCATTAATGTTTCCAGGGCCAGAAAGATGGGGGGATACGACCTGATGAAGGCCGAGAACCCTGTATATATCATTACTCTTAAGAAATAGCGGGGGAGGAGACGCTTTGCTCATCGCTTTATCGACCCTGACAGCATTCATACTGGACCAGATCTTCGGGGATCCCAGGAATTTCCCTCATCCGGTGGTGATCATAGGCAGACTGATCTCCGCCATGGAGAGGTTTACAAGAAAAGTTTTCCCGAAAACCAACTCGGGGGAGATGGCAGCTGGGGCCGTGACCTGGATGGTGGTGGCAGCTGCGTCTTTTGCGGTGCCTTTTATAACCATATCGCTTCTTGCGAAGCACAGTACATGGGCAGCCTTCGCACTGAATACCTTCTGGAGCTATCAGATCTTCGCATCCAAGTCCCTGAAGGAGCAGAGCATGCTGGTGTACCGTTATCTGGAAGAGGGAGTTCTGGCCAACTCCAGGAAGTATCTCTCATGGATCGTGGGCCGGGATACCTCGGAGCTTGATCCGGAAGAGATCACCAAGGCTGTGGTGGAGACTGTAGCGGAAAACACCTCCGACGGAGTCACCGCGCCCATGATCTACATGATGATCATGGGGGCTCCCCTGGGAATGCTATATAAG
>JAEEGF011578610.1_pt1 | contig 17194 bp, 14 predicted proteins | sample 9134171 | NCBI WGS metagenome assembly JAEEGF01 (sample SAMN16246542, study PRJNA631951) | gut metagenome | biome: gut microbiome; feature: rumen; material: AP-attached | host: Bos | place: Iran: Karaj | collected 2018-10 | reverse complement strand
GTAAGGACATAAGTGTGTGTGTTTCCTGCTTGGAAAACCATGTATATGCATCCTCACATCGCCCTATTTCAATCCAGGAAGATGCTGTATTATATCCGATATAGTGCAGCGCTCTTTGATCTTGTAAATCTTCTGCCAGTCTCCTTCCAATCTGATAATGACGCTCCATATTGGGAATGTCCTGCTGATTGCCATAAGCATTTCCAAGGAAAAGTTTTGCATTCAGCATAATCCTTACTCTACCTTCCCTGCTCGCCAAATCATAGGCTGTTTGGAGAGCGTCAATTGAAGATGAATAGTTTCCAACCTTGTAATCTGCTATACCTAACATCAAGTAAGTATATGCGCATGGTTCTAATCGCACAGCCTCAATCTCTTTTCCCTGTAGTATTCGCTGCAGGGAAAGTTGCCTAGTATTCATGCAGGATTCTAATGCCGCATCCAGTGGAATATCGGAAGAAAGTAAGGCCAAATCCAACCAATATGGTGTAGCATTATAACGTTCTATTTCCGTTGCTTGTATTAAATCCTTCAGCTGATCTAGTCGAAAGTCAAAAAGTAACTCCCAGCCTTTGCCTGCTAATTCCGAAGCTTCTTGTTCAATTTCCTTGTTACTATTTAAATCAAGTCTTTCAAAAAGAAGCCTTAAAACTTCCTCTGATGCCTCAGCTTTGCCGGTTTCAATTTTTGACAGATACGAAACTGTACATATTCCTTTGCATAGTCCCGCCTGGCTCCAATTTTTCCGAAGCCTTTCGCGATAAATGATGTACCCCTGATAATTCATAAATATATATGCCTTTGTATTTTTTTATCAATTTACGTGATATGATTACTTATTATAGTCAAAAAAGAATATGCCGTAGGTATATGCTAAATCTTAAATTTATAGTATTCTTACAATCTGTTCCTGCTTATTTAACATCCCGTCAACATAATTTAGAACATATGCCTTAGATGAATTATCGGATGCAACGTAACTGATACATCCATCTTGATCAACAAAAGCAACATTATTATCAAGCGCTAAGCAAGGAGATGTCTGTTCACCAATCATTGAATCTAAGATTTCTCCGCGTTCGTTGTAATGAGGGCAAAAAGTGTATGGGAAAATCTCAAGTAATCCATTTACCCAACCATAGCCTACTTGACCATCTACTTCAAAAATAGAACTGTCACTATGACCACAACTAAACCAACATATCGCACCTGCACTAAGCCCCGATAATACTGCTTGATCATTGTAATATATTTGTTTCAGTTTCTCGTCTAGTCCATACTTTTTCCAGGTATCCATCATAAAAGATGTATCACCGCCACCTACATAAATGATGTCTGCGTGTTCTAATATGTTGTTAATTTCTTCATCTGTATAATTTTCAGTTGTAAGTTTAAGTGCACTTACAATACAGCCAAGGCTCTCAAATTCCTTTTGGATACCTGATATATAACCTTCAGCATCATGGCTGGCAGTTCCGATAAATAGAAAGTTCGGATTTTTCTTGCCTGCCAATTTAACAATATACTCATTAATTCTGTGCGTGGTGTCTAATTCACCGCCTCCAATTGCAACAATTCTTCCCATTTATAACTTTTTTCCTCCACAATCTGTTATTTCATATATATATTCAACCTCATCCAGTTTGCCTGTAATATGGTTCCTTCTACCGGAATGAATGAATCCATTCCTCAAATATAGCCGTTCTGCACCATGATTGTTCTCTAAAATCCATAGCGACGGCGTTAAACTCTGTTCCTGAATCAGAGACACAGCATAATTAAGCAATTGTGTTCCATATCCTTTATTCTGCTGGTTCGGTAAGACATATAAATCTTCTATAAGCCCCACATTTACTGACACAACTGCAGCCGGCTCATTATCATAAAGCATATAGAATTTGCTGCCGTTTTTGATTTTTTCAGCAATATATTCCTGTTGATGCTCTGTTGTGTGAAGGTTTATAAAATCCTCTTTACAAAAGGAGCGATGCGATTCTCTCCAAGAAAGAGAATGTATCTCAGCAGCTAAACTAATATTTTCTTTATTAACTGGTACTATCATCTAAACTCCACCACCTCATGAAATGTTTTCTTAACCTCTAACTAGAATTTTGTAAATCCTAACAATTGATCAGAATAGCGCTTACGTCCAAGTTCGCCAAAGTTAAGTTCCTGCTTCTCAAAATCGTAGACAAGCATCCCTTCATTATTTTTCTCAAGTTCCGCACAGATAGCGCCTGAAGCATTAATAAAGCACGTTGGTGCTGTCTGCTTAGGACAAATTGCATTTACTGATAATACGGGCGTTACATTTTCTACCGCTCTGGTGATCAGATGTCCCTGGATCATCTGATACCGAGACTCATCCTCTTTATCAGCAACATCATAAAACAGCACAATATCCAAATCCGTGTTTGCACGATACAATTCTCTAAAATACTCAGGGAATCGTACTTCAAAGCATATTCTTACACCGGTCTTTATCCCGTCTATTTCATATAGTCCGTTTTCATCGCCGGGGGCAAAGTTGTCCTCATCCCACCCATAGATCGCACGTTTATCGTACCAACGCTTAACTTGGTTAGGCGAAAACAAGTATGCTCTGTTATAGTATTTTGAATCATCATAGTCAATCGTTCCTACGATAATGTGAATATCCAGTTCATCCGCCAGCTTCTGTAACTCTTGTATTGCTTCAGAAACCCCATTCACATTGATGCTGTCTGAACCGGCAATATCGCGGGGCGGATACCCCGTTAATGCGCATTCGGGAAATACGATCAGATCCACCCTGTTCTCAGCTGCCTGTATTACAGCTTTCTTAACTATCTCAAGATTATGTTCAAGTTTCCCACATACAGCAAATTGATAAGCTGCCAACCTCATAAGTGATTCCTCTCTAAGTAGTATTTTGTTAAGCTTTATGCTTCACTTCGACCAGAATAATATTTTTCCATTTCTCGATCAAATTCTGATATATATTCTTCGTCCTGTTTTTTACGAAATTCCTCATATATCTTGCTGACCTTTTTGACTGCGGCTTCATGAGACACCGTTCCTTTTCCGGAAAGTACTTCCCGCCTATTATTCTTTAGAAAAATATCTGTTTCATCAAGCCAATCCTTCATGCTCATTAGCACTTCGTCTTCAGCCATCAATTCTGCATAGTCAATAAACATAGTAACCAATCTGTTCAATCTGGAAATTTCTTTTTCATTCAAATAGTTTTTAGCTACTATAATATCACTTTTTAATATTTTTCCATCAGGAGCACCCTTCCAAGTTGTTAGACCCATGGTAGGGCTATCAAGAGAAGCTCTCTCAGTTATCAATTCAGCAGCAGTTTTTCCAGTTACTGCATAGTGAAGTTTATTCTGTACGAAGGAATAAAAGGCTCTTGTAGTCTCACTGTTTTTATCATAATCATAACTACATTGCTCAAATACATCCGCAATTTTCTGATATGCTCGGCGTTCACTGGCTCTAATCTCGCGAATTCTTTCCAATAATTCATCGAAATAGTCTTTCCCAAATGCCCGACCATTTTTCATCATATCATCATTAATTACAAAACCTTTTGTAATGTATTCCTTTAATGTTTTAGTAGCCCATTGACGAAACCTGGTTGCCTTCTTTGAGTTCACACGATAACCAACAGCGATTATAGCATCTAGGTTATAATGATCGATGTTTCGACGAACATTTCTATTTCCTTCTTTTCGAACTACTAAGAATTTCTTAGTAGTTGCCTCCTTAACCAATTCCTCTTCTTCATAGATATTATTAAGGTGCTGAATAACATTTTCTGGAGTACAACCAAATAACTCAGACATTCCTAGCTGAGATAACCAAAAATTATCTTCATTGAAAATAACACTGACAAACTCTTTGGTATCAGCATCTTCGTAAAGTAAAATATCAGCACTATTTACTTCATTAGACATAACATAACGTCCTTTCATTTTTATATTTAGAGTATCTTTCCATCATTCATCCCATCACGCAAAACTCCAAGTGCCCTTGTTTCTATAATCTGCAAATATTTCTCTGTCAGATGGAAAAAAGCTGCTGTTTCTTCAATTGTCTTATATTCAAGAGACTCTATACCGTAGCGATACATAAGAAGTCTGCGTTCACGAGCCGGTAGTAGTTCAAGGCGGTTTCGCATCTTTTGAATCATGACACGAAGCACCGCTTCATCACCTACTGGATCATGTATTCTTCCGTCAGAAATCTTTTCTGCTTCCGGAACACCATCCTCGTCAACAGGATTATCATTCAGAAATACCTGAACAATACCATGATTAACAAGTTGCCTTTCAAAGGATGAGTCTCCTTTCCTACATAAGTCACGCATAGCATTTCCAGCTACGGTGTAAGCATATGTTGAAAACTTAGTCCGAGAGTTCAGGTCATAACTCTTAGCTGCTTCAAGTAAAGCAAACCGACCTTCCTGGAGAAGATCATCCAACTCAATTCCTGCATAATGGTTTATGTCTATGTCGTGGGTAATCTCCAGACTCTTTGCAAGCTGAGTTATAAGTCCTTCATTTACGATAAGTATCTCTGTCTGTGCAAAAAGGTTATTTTGTTTTACAAGTTCACAAAGCCTTCTGTTGCGGCTATCAATTTCATCTGCATTTGTCATTTCTCTTTCCATAGCTGCACCAACAAAGAAACCGTCTGATCAATCAGCAGTTCTATCTCCTCCATCTTTTCATCACTTATATTTTTATCAATTCTAATTCCTTTAATAACGGCATCCTTTATTACAATAATCTTTTCATTTTCCGGAAGGTTTTTAATATCAGGATTAGCTAAGGCTTCTTTTTTAACTTTCTCGATTATTTCATATTCCAAGAGTTCATGGTTGTTTTCATATTCTGCAACTTCATCAACCACTTTCTTTTTTATTTCTCTGATAGAAGCCATAAGCTGTCTTTGAATTCTGTCAAGCTCCACATGTCCTGAAGGCAACTTGGCTGCCTTTAGTTTCTTTTTGGACTGTTGTATTTCTTTATCGTTTGGAATCTTCCCTGTCTGTGTTAACTCATTCAAAATATCATAAGAAAAATCCAACAATTTATTCTGCGTTGTTATAAGCCCTGCCACAGCCCCTGAAAAATATGTGGACATCATTTTTGTAGCCATTGCGAACTTGTCATTGATAAGAAGTTCATTCACAACTCGGGGATCAACTTTTCCTGAATAAAGATTTTTGGCAGCATCCACCGATAATCCAAGCTCTTTAATATCATATCCAGTGTTTTCAGGAGTATCTATACGTCCAAGAATATAATCAGTCGGAACTTTATAAAGTTCTGCTAACTTTAGCAAAATATCACTGCTGATAGTTTTAGTTGACCCGTTTTCTATTCGGCTATAAGTGGTCTTATTAACTCCTATTACCTCGGCAAGCTTTTCCCTGCTTTTGTATCCGTTCGCTTCTCGAAGTTCTCTAAGTCGCTCTTGAAGATTTCCAGGTAAGTATTCACCCATCCTTGCAGCAGTCCTTTCTGATTATTAATACAAAGCAATATTAGCATAATGGGTGCAAATTTGCATCAGAACAAGGATTATTTCTATGAAAAATAGTAGCTCTGATGCAATTTGCTATGAAAATGAGGGTACTGCCATTTTCATACGAATAATTAATTAGAGCGGTGTTCAGAGAGCGCAGCTCTTTGACGGATTGTAAAGGCAGAGCCTTACGCAAGGGTGCGGGAGTAAGACTCCTGCCGGGATGTATGGTCGAAAGTTTACAACGTGCCGTTGCGCATATATTGCAACGACCGTAGCTAAACAGAGACATACATCTCGTCGGGTCCAGGGCGAAGCGCATGGGCAGATCCAAGGTGCAACCTTGGCCCAATGATGTGTTGCATGCGACACATTGTATTGGGTTATATCCTGTCGCGCTTCGCTTAGAACAGGTGCGGCTTCGCCGGAAATCCAAAGCAACTAATTAATATTTTTAGCCACTAGATTTAAGAAGGAATCGGATAAAACCGGTTCCTTTTTTCGTGGCAGAAAGGAAGGAAAGAAATGAAAAAAGTAAGAGCAACAAGACACAACGGCAGAAAAGGAAAGGAAGGAATTTTTAAAGCCGGGCATAATGACAGATCCTTTGACTTGGATAATGCTGATCACATCGACAGAGACAAATGTTTTATGAATGTCTACTGGGATTGCTATCAGGGATTTAATATCGCTGATGAAAATGGGAACCGTCCTGAAAGGAAGTATAACTTCGATGAAATTGAACGGGCTTTCTATGAAAACAAGTTTTTGGATTCCATTGATGCTCAAAATGAGCGACATCGTAAATCTAGACACACTGAAAGAATTCGTGAAGTAGAGGCTATTCTAAAAGATCCTAAAACATGTCCTGAAGAAACTATTTATCAGCTTGGCACGAAAGATGGTCATGAAGATCCAGCTTTATTTACCAAGGTCGTAGCTGAACTAATCCAAGAAATTGAAAAGTTATATGGCTCAAATATCAAAATTTTAGATTGGGCACTTCACATGGATGAAGGAACACCTCACATTCATGAACGACATGTTTTCTTTGCTGATGATAACTACGGAATGAGTTTTCCAAAACAAGATAAAGCACTTGAAGTCCTTGGGTTCGAAAGACCTGATCCTGCTAAAAAACAAAGCAAACACAATAATCGGAAGATGGCTTTTGATGCAAAGATCAGATCTTTATTCATCGACATTGCTGAAAAGCATGGCATTACGATTGAGGAAGTTCCGTTGGAGGGAAAAACCCATTTGGAAAAAAATGACTTCATTATAGCCAAGCAGCATGAAGAGATAGCTGCAAATGCTGCTTATATTGAGAGTCAATTATTAAAAATATCCGATATTGATGCTTTGGCTGATGATGTCGCTGAAAAAGCATATGAAAAGGCATGCGAAGTCGTTACTGACACCGTCAAAGAAGAGACTGTCAAATCAGATATAGAGATTATCAGTGCTTATCAAAAATGGTTTACAGCACCTGAACGAAAGAATTCTCAGGAGCATAAGACTCTTGTAAAGAAGGTTTTGGATGTGATTATAGATAAGCTTGCTCGTAACAAAGCCATTCTTTTTGAAAGAGTCATAAGCGTCTTAAATTCTCCAGATGTGAAATCAAAAAACAAAACTGAAATCACAAAAACAGCAAAAGAATCTCTTTTAGCAAGACTTCAACAAACCAAAAGTGAAGTTAATAGAAGCAATTCTTCCAAAAATATTATTTCTAAAAACAAGAGAAAAGATATGGAGGAGCGCTGATGGGAAATTTCGATGTTATTCGTGAAAACGTAACAGCCAGGCAGGCGGCTGAGTACTACGGAGTTCATGTCAATCATAACGGAATGGCCTGTTGTCCATTTCACAATGACCGACATCCCAGTTTGAAACTTGATAAAAGATTTCATTGTTTTGGCTGTCAGGAAGATGGAGATGCAGTTGACTTTGTAGCGAAGATGTTTGGACTGAGAACTATAGATGCTGCAATTAAGATTGCTGAAGATTTTAATTTGGCTGTTGATTTCCAAAAGAAAGAATCAGCAAAAGAACGTAATGCAAGAATTCGCCTAGCCAAAGCTAAAGAACATGAAAATAAAGTGAGACGTGCTTATGCAGAAGAAATCAGACAGTTTCGATTGAAGCTGTCTGATTTCTTTCAAACCTTCCATTACTGGAATCTTGAATATGCACCAACAGAAGATGAATGGAATGCTGGAACTATCGATGAGAGATATATTGTCGCTGCTAAGTTTATTGATCAAGTTGGCTATATTCTAGAAATCATTGATTTCGGTAACGACGATGATATTTTTGAAATTTACAAAAATAGAGAGGAGATAATTAGCAAATATGAACGAGAAATTACCAATGCTCAGCAAAGAGCAGCTAGATGAGGTAGGTAAAGAACTATTACCGGTTGAAAGTCTTAGAGAGACTCTTGAACTAAATGAGAAAGGAAACCCAAAAGCGACCTTGGCAAATGTAGTGAGGATCTTGAAACAGGATCCTTTTTTTATTGAGGCAATTCGACTGAATGAATTTACCGGAAGAATTGATGTTGTTAGAGATCTTGGTTGGAAACGTGAACAAGATACTTTGGATGACACTGATATGGCATATATCGCTCTTTATATAGAAGAGAACTATGGAATCAGTTATAGCAGTTCACTTGAAAGAGCTATTCCAATCGTGGCTAACGAAAACAGGTACCATCCTATCAGAGATATTCTTAAAAGTCTGGTATGGGATGGAATGCCTCGCCTGGAAAATATGTTGACTCATTTTTATGGTGTTGAAAAAACAGAACTTGTCACAGAATCCCTGAAGATTTTCTTGCTGGGTGCAGTTAGCAGAGTGTTTACCCCCGGATGTAAATTTGAAATATTTTTATGTCTTGTAGGGGATCAAGGTATTGGCAAATCAACGTTTTTCAGATTCCTTGCAATTAAGGATGAATGGTTTTCAGATGATTTAAGACGTCTTGATGATGAAAAGGTTGTAGTAAAGCTTCAAAGCCATTGGTTCATTGAAATGGCTGAAATGCTTACTATGCTTAACTCAAAGCATGATGAAGATATTAAAAATTTCTTGAGCCGACAAAAGGACACTTATCGAACGCCTTATTCTAAGCATCCCAAGGATCCTAAGAGGCAGTGCGTCTTTGGAGGAACATCAAATAAGCTTGAGATTCTTCCTATGGATAAGAGTGGAAACAGGAGAATCATTCCTATTGAGACTCATGGAGATAAGGCCGAGGTGCACATTCTTGCTGATGAGGAATACTCCAGAAACTATATATTACAGGTCTGGGCAGAAGTTATGGAAATCTACCGAAGCGGCAATTTCTCTCTTACCCTTCCAAAACATCTTGATTCTGAACTGGCTAAGTATCAGCAACGATTTACTCCTGAAGATAATGATCAGGAATCGATAGAATTCTTCCTTTCCAACACTCATGAGAAATATGTATGCGTGAAAATGCTCGCATATGAAGCTCTTGGATATTCTCAATATGATCAGCTTAAGAAAAGTGATTCTAACAAAATATCTGAAATTATGCATCACAATCCTGATTGGGAGGCTGTCGGAACACGAACCGTATCCAAATATGGAAGAGTCCGTGCATGGCGAAGAAAGAATGATTCCATTTCGGATGATGGCTTTATAGAAGCTCCCGAACAAATGGAAATACCATTTAACAACTAAATAATCGCAACTACTAATGTAGCAACCAATTACAGCAACTAACCAAAAAACTTTTTTTGGAAGGTTGCTGTTGTTGGTTGCTTTTTTTATGTAAAAAAGGAGCCAAACTATTGAATTTACAAAATATTAATGACGATAGACCAATCATTCTTGATGATAATACTACTTTACGGATGAGGGATTTACAGCTATTATTTAGCTGTGGTATGGAAAGCGCCAAGGTAAATGACATGCTTACAGTGGCAAAACGTAACTATGTTAAGTCTAAGCATTCCAGAGCAATCTTTAAGTTGCCTCCAAGCAAGAGTTGGAAAAACGGATGCTTCAAGACTTACGTATATGTTGATTCCAAAAGAAAGGAGATCACATCAAGTACTGAAGATAAGCTAATAGAAAAGCTTTATGATTTCTATTATGAAGAAGATAATAAAGCAAAGACCTTAGGTCAGGTATTTGAATTGTTTATGGACTATAAGAAGACCTGCTTAAATAGAAGTGATAAAACCATTGTTACAGATCGAAATCGTTTCAAACATGTTCCACAGCTGCTTCTTGAGAAGGATATCAACGAAATAACTGATGAAGACATCAGAAGATTTATTGTTTCCAATCTTCTCCCAAACAATCCTAAACCTGACTTTATCAAGAGAATGCTTCAATCACTTGGGGCTGTTTTTAATTATGGTATTAAGAAAAAGATATGCTTTGATAATCCAGTGCGTTATATTGAGGCTCAGGACTATTACAAACAGTGTGATCAGAAAGTCAAAACTGATGAAGAAAAAGCATTTTCATCTGAAGAGCTTTCAATTATAACTGCGGACGCTGAAAAATATCTGGACAACCCAAGGGTATTAATGTCTCTTCTGGCAAAAGAAACAGGCATGAGAGCAGGTGAATTAGCTGCATTACATGTCGATGATGTAAATGATGATTTCATCCATGTTCACAGACAACAGATTAAGGTCCGCGAAGGGAATCACAATAATCTTGTAGAGGTTGGTTACACGAAGGATGAACGCTTACATCCTCATAATGGTCGTTTTATCCCAATAACTGATGAGGCAAGACGCGTTATAAGTTTAGCAAAGGCTATTCCCGGTGATTCTTCTTATCTTTTTCATGATAGCAACTGCTCTAATATGGTTCCAACAGATGGATATGTTCACAACTTAAGGAAACGATGCAAAAGACTCGGATGTATTCCTACAAACAATCATGCTTTTCGTATGGCTTTTAATTCAAGGCTCATTGAAATAGGTTTATCTCCATCTGACAGAGCTCTGATTTTAGGACATGAGGTTCAGACAAATGAGGCACATTATTCTTTAACTGATAAGAGAAGGCTGAACAATATAAAGGAGCGCATAAAAAATGAGGAGTCTTAATAGGCTCCTCATAGCGTCCACGAGAGGATTCGAACCTCCGACCTCTGGCTTAGGAGGCTAGCGCTCTATCCAGCTGAGCTACGTGGACTTATAAACAAAAGAATATATGATATTCTTTGTTATCCCTATTTAGTTTTACTCACTCACACTCACTCAGTCGAGTTTTCACAAGTGCCGTATTTATACGGGCTCCGAGCACCGACCTTTTGGTTAGGAGGCGAACGCTCTATCCTGCTGAGCTACGGAAACAAGACTTTAATATACTAGCACATACCAAAGAGTTTATCAAGAAATAATAGAGATTTCATAATATATATAGTAAAATATAGGTTAACAATAAACCTTTTTTCGTTTGCACGTGAATAGAGTATATGAAGAAAAAATCAAATAGTCTGCTATATAGATTTGTAGTCATTTTTATTGCCTTCATAATGGTAGTATTAGTGGTCTGTGGCCTTTCCACATACTTTATGCAGATGAACACCTACCAGGATCAGGTGCAGCAGAATGCCCACAACCTGGCCAACTATCTCCAGGAGCTCATCAAGGCTGATAAGCAGGACTTTATCGAATATCAGAACTGTATGCTAAGGTATAACGGCAGGATAAAGGTACCCTTTGACTTTGACGGGGACTATTTACCTGCCATGGCGGAGTATTACAGCATTTTGGCTGAGGAGTATCCCGGAATGGCTGTGGATGACGACATTCCCTTCGAGGATCTCTCAGACAAAGCCAAGATTGCTTTTGCCGTGTATACCCATGAGTACTGGCTCAACGTATTTGAGAAGGCCAGGGATACTTTTGGCGCCAGATACTGCTATTACGTTACTCCATTTCCTCACGAAGATGAATACATGATATATATCATCGATCCCCTGAGGGAGGAAGTCCAAATTGACGGCGAAAGCTGCATAGCTCTAGGAGTTGTTGCCGAGCATCCCAGGGATGAATTCAAGAACATGTGGCAGGCATGGGAAACCGGAAAGATACCTTCCGGCTATGATATCGCGGACAATGAGTTTGGCAAGACCTATGAGTATTACTCACCACTGATCATTGACGGACAGACCATAGGAGTCATCACAGTTGAGATGGATTCCGTCCAGCTCAACCAGGAGATTCTCAGACTTACCTTTATACAGTTCATCGGCGCCACTACCATGCTGATCCTATGCGTGGTTGTGCTGCTTTTCTTCCTGAACAAGATGTTTATCGGAAGGCTCGCCACCATTGTGGACTGCGTTAAGGAATACACCATTGATAAAAATCCTGCCATAGCAGACAGGCTTGATCCAATAGCAAAGAATAAAGACGAGATCGGAGATCTGGCAAGAGAGATCAGCAACATGATCCGGGAGCTGGATAAATTTGTAAACAATCTCGTGAAGACCACCAGGGAGCTTACCGCCACCAAGAAGCATGCGGAAGAGCTGAAGGCCCTTGCCAACAAAGACGCCCTCACCGGAGTCAGAAACAAGGTCTCCTATGACAATGAAGTTAAGCGCCTGGACCAGGAGCTTCAGTACGGTGAAAAGAGATTCGGAATCTGCATAATGGACATCAATTTCCTTAAGAAGGCCAACGACGAATATGGCCACGACAAGGGAAATATTGCAATCAAAAAACTTTGTGATATGATATGCAAAGTGTTCAGACATTCCCCTATCTTCAGAATAGGCGGGGATGAATTCGCCATAATCCTCAGAAACAGTGATTATGACGACGTAGAGGCGCTCATTAAGCAGTTTGATGAAAACATGATGCAGCTCGTCTCCGGAGAGAACTTAGAACCCTGGGAAAAGATCACTGCGGCTGTGGGATATGCCGTTTTTGACCCGGAAAAGGACCATTGCGTTGAGGATGTATTCCGCAGAGCCGATGCCGCAATGTATGAGAAAAAAGTACAGATGAAAACAGAGGGGAAAGTATAATCTGTAAAGAATGGGAAAAAGTTTTGGCGGGATTAAACGAATACTAATGACACTAATGGCAGGAGCAGTAATGCTTCTGCTTTCGTCATGCGCAAATTCCGAAAGACAAAAGGCAGTGGAGTACATCTCTGAGAAGTACACCGTGCCTTCCGAGAATCAGCTCATCGTCTACACATCTCACAAGGAAGAAGTCTATCTTCCAATAATCCGTGAATTCGAGAACAGAACCGGCATATGGGTTGAGATCCACGCCGGAGGCACCGCTGAAATGCTGGAGCAGGCAAGACTTGCTTCGGAAAAAGGTCAGTGCGACATCATGTTTGGAGGCGGCATTGAAAGCTATGAGGCCTCCAAAGACCTCTTTTTGCCCTACAGAGCCCTGGACAGGGAAAAGCTGGATTCCAACTACGTCTCAGAGGGTAACTACTATACCCCTTTTACCGAACTTCCCATTGTATTTATCTATAATTCCAAGCTGGTGGACACCAAGGACGCCCCCAGGACCTGGTCCGATCTTTTTAACTCCAAATGGAAGGGAAAAATAGCCTTCGCCGACCTGTGGAATTCAGGCACCAGCTACACCATCGTCTCCACCATGGAGCAGCTCTTTGATGAGCCCGCCGACAGCCTTCTGCCCAGGTTCTATGAGCAGCTGGACGGCAGAGTGCTGGCCTCCTCAGGCCAGATAATTCCCAAGGTTTCAGACGGCTCTTTTCTTGTGGGCATAACCCTGGAGGAGACCGCCAAGAAATACATGAACACCGGCTACGATATATCCATGATCTATCCCCAGGACGGCACCAGCGCCGTTCCCGACGGTTGCGCCATGGTAAAAAATGCGCCACACAGCTATAATGCCGGGCTCTTCATCGACTTTGTGGTGAGCTCCGATACCCAGAACTACGCCATGGAGAAGTTTTACCGAAGACCCGTAAGAGGTGATATTCAGCTGCAAAAGAGCTACGGCAGGATCAAGCAGATCGAGTTCGACATAGAAAGATCCGCCCGGGAAGAGCCCGAAGTTTTCAGTCTGTGGGATCAGCTCACAGGCAGGGAAGGGGGCTGAGCCATGGGATTTATAAGACAGTCTTTTAAAAGACAGATATTCGTGGTGTTCCTTTCCGTCACACTTTTGCTGGTCATCTTCGGCGGAATCCTGACCCTGCAGGGCTTCCAGGCCAGGGTTAAACAGGACTATGAAAAAAGAGACAGAGAGCAGGAGCGGATCATCGGGGAAAAGATCCTGAGTATGATAAGCCTCTCTGAGGCAGCCCTGGACAGCATTGAAGCCGATGAAATCCTGACAGATTCCCTGACTCCCGGAAGAAAGAATACTATTGAGATTTACGCCTCCCTTTATGACAAGACCAAGGATATAAGAGGCTTTTCCACTATAGACATGTACATGGGTGAGAACTGCATGTACAGCACCAGAAGCGGCTACAAGTCAGACCCCCTTCCCCTGGAGTACTCGGTTCTCAAGGATGCAGATACGAAGAACGGAAAGACCGCCTACGGCCTTGACCCGGGCAATGCCTCCGAGAGTGGAGCCCCACTGATCCTGGCCAGGAAAATAGTGGATGGAAACAAGCCCGGTTTTGCGGTGATAAGAATAGGACAGGAGGCCATAGAAAGCGAGCTGGGAAGCCAGTTAAATGCAAAGGACGGCTTCATGCTCACCAACAAATTCTTTAGACCCTTCTGTCTGATAGGTGCGGCAGAGGACGGCAAGACCCTTAGCCTGATAAGAGGAAACCTCATGGGAGGAGCCCTCTACGACACAGGACTCAAAGGCAATGTCTACATCGAAGAGCTGCCGGACTATGAGCTTCTGACCATATACACAACGCCCCCGGCCCTGGAGGAAAGTGCCATCAAGGCGGGTTACCAGATCATCCTCATACAGGTTGTCATCAGCGTTATCGTGTGCCTTCTGGTGGCTTCAAGGCTCAGCGGGTATCTCTCAAAGCCCATCGGAACCCTGGCCCTTGCCATGAAGCGCTTCAGAAAAGGAGATTTCGACACCAAGATAGAGCTCTCCAGAGAGGATGAGTTTGAGCAGCTGGCCACAGGCTTTAATAAGATGACCACACAGCTGAAGGAGACCATGGAAGAGCAGGTTCAGGCCGAAAGGCAGGTCAACGAGACCAGGATACAGATGATGCAGGCCCAGCTCAATCCCCACTTTCTCTACAACACCCTGGATACCATCAAGTGGGTTGCCAAGGCCAATCAGGTGCCGGAGGTGGCCACCATGTCCGCATCCCTGGCGGGAATCCTTCGTACCAGTATCTCCGAGAGCCAGTTCTGCCCTTTGTCAAAGGAGCTGGAGCTGGTGCAGAACTACTGCGAGATACAAAAGATCAGATTTGATGACAAGTTCCAGATTACCATCGATGTCCCCCTGGAGCTGCAAAGTGCCATTATTCCCAAGCTCATCCTTCAGCCTATTGTTGAAAATGCTATTATCCACGGTATGGACGAATCCATAAATGGCCACATCTACGTGGCAGCGATCCGTGACCGCCGTGATGGCAAGGATCTTTTGAAAATATCAGTTCAGGACGATGGCAAAGGCATCAGCGATGAGATGATGCAGGCCCTTAACAATGATGATGTGGAGACTTTGAAGGGACACCTTGGACTTAACAATGTGAATACAATTATCAGACTCTACTACGGAAAAGAGTACGGAGTCATGGCCTTCAGGCCAACCCAGGGAGGAACGGTTATGATCGTCACCCTGCCTTATTCAGAAGAGGAACCGCAATGACAAAAGTAATGATCGTTGATGATGAAAAATACGTCCGCTTGGGCATAAAAGGGGACACGGACTGGGCTCTTATCGGCTGCGAAGTGGTGGGGGAAGCCTCCAACGGAAAAGAAGCCCTTGAGGTGGCACAGCAGGTGCAGCCTGACCTGGTGATCTCCGACATCAGAATGCCCCAGATGGACGGCATAGAGTTTACCGAGAAGCTCCTGGAGAGATTTCCTGACACCAAAGTCATTTTTCTCACCGCCTACAGTGAGTTCGAATATGCCAGACAGGCTGTGCGACTGGGAGTTTCTGACTATCTCTTAAAGCCCTTCCAGGACGGCGAACTGGAGGCTGCCATACAGAGGCTTCTTCACCTTCATCCGGAGAACTCCGCCTCTGCAAAAGAGCTGGAGGAGGAGCTGATCCCCCTTAAGAAAAAGCAGGAGATCCAGAACCGCTATGTTCAGACTGCCATCGAATATATCGAGAAGCATTTTGCGGACACTGATTTTTCAGTGGGGAAGCTGGCGGAGTCCATGAGCGTTTCCGAGGGGCATATCAGCAGGCTTTTTAAAGCAGAGACCGACACCAGCATCGGCAACTACCTGACCAAGTACAGGATAAAAAAGGCCATGGATTACCTGAAGGATATCAACGTCAAAGTCTACGAAGTGGCAGAAAGAGTGGGCTATCAGGACATAGCATATTTTTCCAATACCTTCAAAAAGCTGGTGGGAAAGAGCCCTTCGGACTATCAGAGCAAAGGGCTTGAATGATCTTTTTTTAATAATTGAATAAAGAAGTCAGATTTCTACAAAAAATATCAGAGTAGTCATCTGCAACTATGAACAAATTGTGAATAAACTGTAACTATACAGAGACAAGCACTTCCGAGTTTGGCTCTGTATAGTTACTTTTTTTATTCAAAAGGAGGGTAAATCATTGAAGAAGAAAGTTTTAGCTACAATTCTGACATTTGCAATGGTAGTTACATCACTTGCAGGCTGCGGAAGCTCAGGAAACGGCGGCGGAACAACAACGCCGGCAGCAGACGCACAGCCTACAGCTACAGAACAGACACAGACCGCAGACGCTACAGCAGCAGAGACACCAGCAGCTGAGCCTGCAGCAGAGCTCACAGGTATCGATGCCATCATCGCAGAGGCAGAGGGCATGACCATGGAAGAGCTGGCCAACAAGGCCATCGAGGAGTCCAACGGAAAGACCTTCTACGGCGTAGGTAACAGTAGCCGTGGTAAGTCCGCACTTCCTCTTTTCATCGAGTATCTTCAGACCATCGATCCTAATTACACAATGGAATTCGAGTGGCAGCAGCCCAAAAACAACAAGATCTTTGAGCAGCTCACATCCGATTCCCTTAAGAGCGAAGGCACTTTTGCCATGACTCTTATCCAGGACGGAAATCAGATCCAGTCCAAGATGGTTGACACTGCAATCTTAAAGACCTTTATTCCTAAGGAGTGGGCAGAAGCCAACGGCACCACAGCCGATGCTTACACAGGCTTCCTTCCTCTTCAGACACTTAACAAAGTATTCATGTACAACAACACAGGTTCAGCAACCTATAACAACTGCTGGGATTTCGTTTATGACGGCGCACATCCTCTTTTCATGGGCGTTGACTCTGAGATCGTGGGAAAGAACTTCCTGATGATGCTCACAGAAGACAAGTACGCTACATGGCTTAAGGAAGCTTATGACGCTCTTGATGACACAAAGAAAGCTTATTTCGAGCCCACTATCCAGGCTATGCAGGCAGATGCAGGCGACCTTGGCCTTGGCGCAAACGGTGCTTATGCTCTTGCATGGAACAAGCTCTGGGTTAACAACTACAACGAGCAGACCGACGACGGCCCTATCTG
>JAEEGF010366408.1_pt1 | contig 17198 bp, 9 predicted proteins | sample 9134171 | NCBI WGS metagenome assembly JAEEGF01 (sample SAMN16246542, study PRJNA631951) | gut metagenome | biome: gut microbiome; feature: rumen; material: AP-attached | host: Bos | place: Iran: Karaj | collected 2018-10 | reverse complement strand
CGATGTTCACGGCACTCATCTCCATGACACCCGTCTCGGCGCCGACGGCCGTCTGCAGGCTCTGCTTGTACTGGCGCCACTCGCCGCGCACCAGGTCGAGGCTTCCGAAGCGCAGCACGATGGGCTTCTCGAAGCCGGTGAGGAACATACGCATATAGCGGATGCTGGTGAAGTCGTTAATGCTGCCCACCCGCTCCTTGTACTCTGCCAACGGTATGCGGAACTGGTACCAGCGGACGGTGGCGGAGTCGCCGTTGCGCAGCTTCGCGTTGTAGTCGCGGTGGTCGACGATGTACGAGTCGTCGCTCTTCGTGCCGCGGTTGTAGGCCTGCAGCTCGTCGTCGCTGATGCGCACGCGGTACTGGTAGTAGCGCTCATACTCGTTCAGCGTGAAGTCCTGGTTGATGTCCTCCACGTCGGGACCGGTCTTGTAGCTCGTGTCGTACGACTCCGTGCGCTGGTCGGTGTCGGGCGAGTTGCCCTGTGGGTTGTTGATGCGCTTGTAGCGGTCGAGGATGCTGGTCTGTGCGGCATCGAAGTCGGAGCCGCGGTAGTAGTGGTAGTCGTCGCCGGCAGGGTCCTGGCGCCATGCCTGTAGCACGGAGTCGTTGTTGACGATGCTGCCGACGGCGCTGATCCAGTCTTTATAGGCATCGAACGTCTGCTCCTCCTCGTCGGTCAGTCCGTTCAGTCCGACGTCCTGCTTGCTGCGGCTGCCGCTGGTGGTGGCGAAGGCGTAGGTCTGTGTGGCCTGTTCAGGAATCTTACCCCACTGTGTGTACGAGAAGTTGCTACTGCCGTCGACGGGCATACCGCTCTCGTAGAACTTCTTACCGTCGCGCAGCACGTCCTCCGAGACCTCGCCGAGGTTGATGTAGAGGTCGCCGGCATACTGCGCGGCCGTGCCGTCGCGCCGCTGGTAGATGAAGGGGTCCATGAGCCAGAACTCCACATACTCGATATTGGCCTGCTCGAAGTCGGTGGTCTCCAACTTCCTCATCATGCCGCCCCACTTGCTGGCGGGGTTCGTCAGCGTGCCGTTGGGGTTCAGACTCGTCGTCAGGTTGTAGGGGCCGCGCTCTTCGGGGTAGTAGGCCAGGTTCAGCACCGACAGCGTGCTTGTGGCACCGTTGTAGGTCGACTGGTCGCGGTTCGGGTAGAGCTCGCGGACGTACACCTCGCGGACGCGGTGGTCTGAGAGCTGGTTCAGGTCGCTCTTGATATGGGCAGGCGTCAGACTCGACGAGCGGCGGGTGAAGATGGGGTCGACGTTGTACCACGCCAGCAGCGCACGGTCGTAGCCGCTGGTGACGCCCGTCTTGTCATTGTAGCCCGGCATCATCGTCGGCACACTCGCGAGCACCCACGACTTCGGGTCGCCGACGGAGATGAGGTTCTTCGTGTTCTCGAAGTCGTCCAGATACGAGGCGTTGTCCTGCGTGCCGTGGGCCTTGCCGGCAATGAGCTGTGCAAACTCGCCCGAGAACTGTATCTGCGAGGGCTGCGTGACGTGCAGCAGGGGAATCTTGTCGAGCATATTCGTCAACCATTGCGACTCCTGCCTCCAGTTCAGGCTCAGGCCCCACATGGTGTTGTTCAGCGGCTCTTCGCCCATCGATACCTTCGACGTCAGCGCCTGTTCGGTGAGGTGCTGCAGCGTACCGGCGAGGGTCAGGTTCTTGTTGAACTCGTACTCCCAGTTGAGGCCGAGCATCGTCTTGCGCTGCATACCGTAGTTGTCGTTGTCCTCCAGCGACACGCTGACGTTCGTGCCCGCATCGATGATGCTCTGGTTCAGGATGGTCACCTCGCCCGCCGAGTAGTCGACGCTGTAGTCGCTGCCCTCCTGGAGGGTGACGCCGCCGGCGGTGACGACGACGGAGCCCTGCGGCACGTTGTAGGCGCCGAGCGAGATGACGTTCGCGCTCGTACCTTTATATTGTCCTGTGAGGATGAACTTGTCCTTCTCCGCCGTCTGCTTGGCAATGGTCTTCGTCGAGTCGTAGAGCTCGTCGAACACATACTTGTCGGCCACCGACCCTAAGCCGGCAGCCTCGAGCTGCTTCCGCAGGTAGTCGCCGAAGGGCTCTGCCGACGGCAGGAACACGCGGCCGTTCTGGACGGTGTAGCCCTCGACGAAGTCGAACTGTCCGTTGGCGTGGGCTTTCATGTTTGCATCCAGGCGGTCCAGACCCATCAGCTTCAGCAGCGTGCGGCTCTTGATGGCCTCCTCGGGCAGGTAGGTCAGGTAGACGCCGGCGGTGTCGCTTTGGTACTTGATGTCCATGCGGAACTTCTCCTTCTGCACGCTGCTGGCCAGGTAGTAGACGTTCTTCATCATCAGGTCCCAGTTGCCCTGCGAGGGGTTGTTCGACGTGTTCTTCAGCGCCTTCACGAAGAGCGTCTGGTTGATGTTCGTGAGGTCCGAGGCAAACTCACCCACCTGGTAGGTTAGACCGCCGTAGGTGTACTCGAAGGCGACGGCGAGCACCTGGTCTGTCTGCAGACCGGTCTTCAGCGAGACGATGCCCAGGGCGGTGTTCACCGTATATTCCGACGATGTCAGCAGGCGTGCCGACGACAGTTTCTCGTAGTCCGTGCCACCGGTCATCACCGACAGGCCCTCGAGGGCCGAAGCGATGTTGTCGATGCCACGCTGGGCGGAGTCAATGCGCTGGATGAGGGTGGGGTAGAGGGTGTTCGCCTGGTTCGACGGCACCGTCTCGCCGGTCGTTGCCCAGGCGCTGTTCGACAGACGTCTGTTCTCGCCCAAGTCGGTGAATGCTACAATGTTACGCGAGTTGCTGGTGGTACCGGTCTTGTTCGTAATCCATATCTCCACGCGGTTGATCTTCACACCTGTGGTGAGGTTCGGCAGCGTCGACATGGCCTTGTCGTACTGCTCGCGGAAGAAGTGCGAGAGGAAGAAGTGGCGGTTCTCCTCGTAGTCGGCGGCGTCAATCTCGTAGGCCGTCGTCTGCGTGCCGCCCTTGCTGGAGACACTCTTCGACGTCGACTTCTTCTGCGACACGACGGCGTCGAGCTTCAGCTTGCCGAACTGCATGGCGGTGTGGACGCCAAAGAGGCTCGATGCACCCTTCACCAGCGAGTTGTTCGAGGGGAACGTGACGTTGCCCGCCTCCACGAGCTTGATGATCTCGTCCTCCTTGCCGTCGTACTTCAGCTTCAGGTTCTTCGTGTCGAAGTCGAACGTCGCGTCGGTGTTGTAGTTCAGGTTCATGTTCACCTTGTCACCCACCTTGCCGTTGACGTTTAGGTTGATCTTCTCATCGAAGTCGAAGGCCGTGGTCTTGCGGTTACGGATGGGCAGACTGGGGTTGTCAATGTTCTTCAGCGTGGCACCGACCTTCAGCTCGGCCGTGCCCTGCGTCTTGATGCGCACGCCGCCGGGACCGAAGATCTTTTCTGCCGGTCCCAGGTCGAAGTGCATATCCGAGAACGAGAAGACGTCCTTGTCCTGCGTCTGGTAGGCCTCGGTGTTCTTCTGACGGAAGAACTGGTCGCGCTGGCGGCGCTCCGTCCACTTCATGTACTCCTCAGGGGTCATCAGGATCGGGGCGTTCAGGTACGAGTCGCCAATCTTCGAACCAATAAGATATAGGTTCAGCGAGTCGTTGTAGACCGCCTCCTGGCGGATGTTCTCGGGCGTCCTGAGGTCGGTGACCACCGAGTCGAGGTCTTTCACCACCATCGGCGCCGTCGGCTGTACGCGCCAGCGGGCACTGCTGTCGCCTTGGGCAGGCGTCACGTTCAGCCGTCCTCCCCCAATTGGAGGCGGTACCTGAACTACCGTGACAGCTGTTGCCGTCACGCTCAGCAGTACGATTAATATGTACGCGACACGTTTCACTACCAATAATAAACGCCTTTTAGCCTCGTTTATTGTGTTCCAGTCCCCATTTCTGCCCCAATTTCATCTCTTGTGAATTTCGCGTCAGCTGTATTTACAGGCCAATCAGGTCCGTACGCAAACGGGCCTCCAACGCGGCAATCTCATCTTCGGTCGTCGCCCAGCTGGTGACGAAGCGGCAGGCGGTGTGCGAGGCGTCGACGGGACACCAGACCTCTAAGCCGATGTAACGGCGCAGACGGTCGAGGTCGGCATTGGGAACAATGTAGAACTGTTGGTTCGTAGGCGAGTCGATGAAAGGCTGGTAGCCCAGGCGTTCCACGAAGAGACAGCGCAGGCGCATGGCCAGGGAAACGGCCTGGCGGCCAAGGGTGAGGTAGAGGGGGACGATGACGGCTGGCTGATTGAGGGCGACATCGCCAGCGGGCTGGAAAAGCGCATCGAACTGGACGCCCACCACACGGCTCTTGGCCAGCAGGGCTCCGTGGCGCTTGATGCGGCTCAGCATGTGGCTGGGGGCATCGCCGCGGGGGAACACCACCGCCTCGCCGCAGAGGGCTCCACACTTCGTGCCGCCGATGTAGAATATGTCGGCCAGACGCGAGAGCAGCGGCAGCGTCACGTCAGGGCTCGCCGCCAAGCCGTAGGCCAGACGGGCGCCGTCAACGTAGAGTTTCAGACCGTACTTCTGGCAGACATCATGGAGGGCCGTCAGCTCGGCGGCGGTATAGAGCGTGCCTAACTCCGTGGGGAACGTGATATACACCATCCCCGGCCGCACCATGTGTTCGGCGGTCTCGTCGGCGAAGAAGGCCGAGAGCCAGGAACGCAGTTCGCCGACGTCGAGCTTGCCGTCGTGTGAAGGCAGAGCGATGACCTTATGACCGGTGAACTCCACGGCTCCAGATTCGTGGACGTTGATATGTGCCGTCTCGGGGCAGAGCACTCCCTCGTAGGGTTGCAGCACACAGTCGATGATGGTGGCGTTGGTCTGAGTGCCGCCAGCAAGGAACCACACCTGTGCCTCAGGCGCTTCACAGGCTTGGCCGATGAGCTGTCGGGCACGTTCGCTGAAACGGTCGTCGCCATAGCTCTGACTCCGCTCGTTGTTGGTTTCTATGAGATGACGGAGCACAGCCTCGTGGGCACCGTTGTTATAGTCGCTCTCAAGGTGGCAGACCTCTATCCTCTCCTCCATATTCTTATTCGTACTGTTCATCTCTGCAAAGTCGTTCATGTCTTGCTAATCGTTTTTTTTGTTGGGTAAAATGAAAAATCGGCGGCAAATATAGCAATTTGTCTGTAATTATTCGTATCTTTGCCACAAAAAATCAATCTCAGGAGGAAATTAGTTATGATAGAATACATTAAAGGAGAACTGACCGAGCTGACACCCGCCCTGGCAACAGTCGAAGCCGCAGGTGTTGGCTACGGGCTGAACATTTCGCTGAACACCTACACTGCCTTGCAGAAAGAGGAGAGAGGAGAGAGGAGAGAGGAGAGACTTTCGAGGAAGGAGGAAGGAGGAACGAGGAACGATGTGAAGCGTGTCAAGCTGTACGTCTACGAGGCAATCCGCGAGGATGCCCACGTGCTGTACGGATTCTTTAATAAGAAGGAACGCGAGATGTTCGAATTGCTCATCACCGTTAGCGGCGTGGGCACAAACACAGCGCGGATGATGCTCTCGGGCATGAGTGTCGCGGAACTGTGTAACGCCATCTCGACCGGTAACGCCAAGCTCATCCAGGGCATCAAGGGCATCGGCAAGATGACAGCTCAGCGCATCATCGTCGACCTCCGCGACAAGATTGTCGCCCTGGGCATCGCTAACGAGATTCCTGCCGGCGGCAGTGTGGCGGCACCCGTCAATAATGCCGTCCGCGACGAGGCAGTGGCGGCGCTCACCATGCTGGGCTTCTCGCCGGCGCCGACACAGAAGGTCGTCGTCCAGATACTGCAGGCGGAGCCCACCCTCCCCGTAGAGCAGGTGGTCAAGCTGGCACTGAAACAGATCAAATGAATTTTTTCCAGTTTCTGGGCGTCATTCTTTCCTGTTCTTCGCATTTCTTTCGAAAAACAGCCTGAAAAGTGGCAAAATGTCAAAAAGAAGAAAAAAGTTGATTTTTTTCTTCCATAATGTCATGTGTTTCGCTTAAAAATGTGTAATTTTGCAGCCGCAATCAGGAATAAACCAACAAAATCGTAAAAATCAATGAAAAAGATCAGAGCAGCCGTAGTAGGTTACGGCAACATTGGAAAGTACGCCCTTCAGGCTCTGGAGGCCGCACCTGATTTTGAAGTAGCAGGCATCGTGCGCCGCAATGGCGCTCAGGACAAGCCCGCAGAACTGGCATCTTACGACGTGGTGAAGGACATCCGCGAGCTGAAGGATGTCGATGTCGCCATCCTCGCTACACCCACCCGTTCGTGTGAGGAGTACGCCCGTCAGATCCTGCCCTTAGGCATCAACACCGTCGACTCGTTCGACATCCACACCTCTATCCTCGACTACCGTAAGGCGCTCATGCCTATCAACCAGGAGACAAAGACCGTCAGCGTCATCGCCGCCGGTTGGGACCCGGGTTCCGACTCCATCGTCCGCACACTGATGCAGAGCCTCGCTCCGAAGGGTCTCTCCTATACCAACTTCGGCCCCGGTATGTCCATGGGCCACAGCGTCTGCGTACGCTCTAAGGCTGGCGTGAAGAACGCCCTCTCGATGACCATACCCCTCGGCGAGGGCATCCACCGCCGCATGGTCTACGTTGAGCTCGAGGACGGTGCCAAGCTCGAGGACGTCACCGCAGCCATCAAGGCCGACCCCTATTTCGCCAACGACGAGACGCACGTCTTCCAGGTGGAGAGCGTCGACGACGTACGCGACATGGGTCACGGCGTACATCTCGTCCGCAAGGGCGTCAGCGGCCAGACACAGAACCAGCGCCTGGAGTTCAACATGAGCATCAACAACCCCGCCCTCACCGGCCAGGTGCTCGTCAACGTTGCCCGCGCCTCCATGCGCCTGCAGCCCGGTTGCTACACGATGATCGAGATTCCCGTCGTCGACATGCTGCCCGGCGACCGCGAGGACCTCATCAGCCATCTGGTGTAAGCTAAATACCCCGAATACCCGCCACTTATTCCCAAATACCCGCCACTTTTCGCGCAATAAGTGGCACTATCGTTCGAGAAAATCCAAATATTATTTGGTTTTCTGCTCACTTAATCGTACTTTTGCGGTCGCTGACCGCGAAGGTACTCTGCCTCGACAAAAAAAGAAACGAATTTCTTTGTTTTGCGCTCGACTTTTCGTACCTTTGCAGCGGAACATAAAAGACGCAGTCACAAACAAGAGGCTTATGGAACAGACAACGAACAAGGAAGAACAGATTCTCGTGCGCATCACCGGACAGGACCGGCCGGGACTGACGGCATCGGTGATGGGTATCCTCGCGAAGTACGACGCACAGATACTGGACATCGGACAGGCAGACATCCACTCGACGCTGTCGCTGGGCATCCTCATCCGCATGGACGAAATGCACTCGGGACAGGTGATGAAGGAGCTGCTGTTCAAGGCCACGGAGCTGAACGTGAACATCGGTTTCTCGCCCATCAGCGACGATGAGTACGAGGACTGGGTGGGCCATCAGGGTAAGAACCGCTACATCCTGATGGTTATGGGACGCCAGCTGGAGGCGCGTCAGATAGAGGGTGCCACGCGTATCATTGCCGACCAGGGCTTCAACATCGACGGCATCGTCCGACTGACAGGCCGTAAGAGCATCAAGAACCCCGCGAAGCATGTCCGTGCCTGCATTGAGTTCTCGCTGCGCGGTGAGCCACATGACCGGCAGGAGATGCAGCGCAAGCTCATGAGGCTTTCGGCCGAAATGGAGATAGACTTCTCGTTCCAGAAAGACGATATGTTCCGCCGTATGCGCCGCCTCATCTGCTTCGATATGGACTCGACGCTCATCCAGACGGAGTGTATCGACGAGTTGGCCGAGCGTAACGGCGTGGGTGCCGAGGTGAGGGCCATCACCGAGAGCGCCATGCGCGGCGAGATAGACTTCAAGGAGAGCTTTACCCGGCGTGTGGCCCTGCTGAAAGGTCTCGACGTCAGCGTCATGCAGGACATCGCCGAGCACCTGCCCATCACCGAGGGCGCCGACCGACTGATGACCATCCTCAAGCGCTGTGGCTACAAGATTGCCATCCTCAGCGGTGGCTTTACGTATTTTGGCGAATACCTGCAGCGCCGCTACGGCATCGACTACGTCTATGCCAACGAACTGGAAATCGGCGACGACGGCAAGCTCACCGGCCGCTACGTTGGCGAGATTGTCGACGGCCAGCGCAAGGCGGAGCTGCTACGACTCATCGCACAGGTGGAGAAGGTGAACCTGGCGCAGACCATCGCCGTCGGCGACGGTGCCAACGACCTGCCGATGATCTCGGAGGCCGGACTGGGCATCGCCTTCCACGCCAAGCCCCGTGTGGTGGCCAACGCTAAGCAGAGCATCAACACCATCGGCCTCGACGGCGTCCTCTACTTCCTCGGCTTCAAGGACTCATACCTTGGCGATCAGGGGAAACTGTAATTAAGAAAATAACAACCACGAATTACACGAATTTCACGAATTAGTAATAGTGTAATGTATGAGATATAATCGATTGAAAAGAAAAATTCGTTTAATTCGTGAAATTCGTGGTTAAAAGTAATAGAGTATTAATGTCGTTTGCTGCAACGTTGTTAGAATGGTTCCGTGAGAACGGACGGGAGCTGCCGTGGCGTGGGACGAAGGATCCGTACGCCATCTGGCTTTCGGAGATCATCCTGCAACAGACACAGGTCAAGCAGGGCTGGGAGTACTGGGAGCGCTTTATGCGCCACTGGCCGACGGTCGAGGCGCTGGCTGCCGCCACGGAGGACGAGGTACTGCGTGAGTGGCAGGGACTGGGCTACTACAGTCGTGCCCGTAACTTGCACACCGCCGCCCAGCAGATAGTGGCGCGTGGTGGCTTCCCTACCACGATTGAGGGTATCAAGCAGCTGAAGGGTGTGGGCGACTACACCGCTGCCGCCATCGGGAGCATCGCCTTCGGACTCCCTGCTGCCGTCGTCGACGGGAATGTCTACCGCGTGCTCAGCCGCTACTACGGCATCTCAACGCCCATCAACACCACTCAGGGCAAAAAGGAGTTCCAGGCGCTGGCGCAGAGCCTCTTGCCAACTGAGAACGGAGAACTGCCAACTGAGAACGGAGAACTGAGAACTGAGAGGTATGATTACTTGCAAGGCGAGATGTGCTCTGAACAAACCCATAAAACCGATAGTAAAACTAATCATACCTCTCAGTTCTCACCTCTCAGTTCTTTGCAAGCAAAGCGAACAAGTTCGAGCGCTCAGTTCAATCAGGCCATCATGGACTTCGGCGCCATTCAGTGTACACCAGCCAAGCCACAGTGCCTGCAGTGTCCACTGCAGGACACTTGTACCGCCTTCCGTGAGGGCCATGTCGCAGAACTGCCCGTGAAACAGAAGACACTGAAGGTGAAGGAACGTCGGCTGACGTACATCTATATCAGGTGTCAGGGCATGACCGCCATCCGCCGCCGTCCGGCAGGCGACATTTGGCAGGGACTCTACGAGCCTTTGCTAATTGAAAATGAACAATTGAAAATGGATAATTGGGCTGCGCAGAATAATTGTCAATTATCAATTATCAATTATCAATTACTTGCAAAGCAAGTGAAGCACGTCCTCACCCATCGCGTCCTCTATGCCGACTTCTACCTGTTGGAAACCGAAGAGAAGCCCCAGCTTCCCCCTGAATATTTCTGGATTTCCGAAGCCGACATCGACAACTACGCCGTTCCCCGTCTCGTTGAAATCCTGCTCGAAACATTATAATCCAACTAAAAATGGCTATCGACAGGCATATTTTTGCCAGTTTTTTGAAGATTTTTGTTTTTTGATACATCGTGTTCAGAAATTAGATGTAACTTTGCACACTCAAACGTGTAAACGCTAATTATGAAGAAACTAAATATCGCCATTTTTGTCTCAGGCAGTGGTTCGAACTGTGAGAACCTTATCCGTTATTTCGCCGACAGCGAGCGCGTGAACTGCGCCCTCGTCGTGAGCAACAAACCCGATGCACAGGCCCTGGAACGGGCCCAACAGCTCGACGTCCCCACGGCCGTCACCCCCAAGGCGCAACTGAACGACCCAGAGGTCATGCTGCCGCTGCTCCGTGAGTACGACATCCACTTCATTGTCCTGGCAGGCTTCCTGCCGCTGATTCCTACCTTCCTCATCGATGCCTATCCCCGTCGCATCGTGAACCTCCATCCCGCCCTGCTACCGAAGTACGGCGGCAAGGGAATGTGGGGACATCACGTCCACGAGGCTGTGAAGGCGGCTGGCGAGGCGGAGACGGGTATGACCGTCCACTGGGTGACACCCGTCTGCGACAGTGGTGAGATTATTGCGCAGTACAAGGTGGCCCTGTCGCCCGACGACAGCGTCGATGACATCGCGGAGAAAGAGCACCAGCTGGAGATGAAGTACTTCCCGAAGGTGGTTGAGCAGGTGCTGTCCGACTTACCCTCTCTGTAGAACTACTCCTCAGCTTTCATTGATATGAAGAGATTATTGGCGGCTGCTGTTTTGTCGGCCATGATGGTTTTGGGCGCTTCTGCCGCCAACTTACGCTACATTACAAAGGTGGCGGCTGTCAGTGTGACTACGCCTGTGGGGACTGTCCCCCAGTTGCCTTACCGGTTGTGGGTGACCTATTCCGACGGCAGCGGCGAGTACCGTCAGGTGAGGTGGATGAACGCTTCGGAGGCCACAGAGAAAGCTGAGGCCGATGCCACGATGAATCCCGTGGGTACAGAATATAAGGTTCGAGGGTTTGTCATCGGCGATAACACCACGTCGAACGGCTATCCCGTGTCGGCAGAGGTGAAAGTGTTAGATAATTATCAATTATCAATTATCAATTATCAATTCTCCCCGAAGGCGGAGCCGCTGCCACTGGCCAAGGTGAGCATTGACGGCGCGAACAGGTTGACGTGGAACCGTGACCTGGATATAGACCAACTGATAAGCTTGCCGGTGAAGCAGCAGCTGTATAACTATCGCGACACCTATGGTCTGCCGACAGATGGTTATCCGGAGAGTGACGGGTGGGACTCGCCAACGACGAAGCTGAAGGGACATGGCTCGGGCCACTATATGTCGGCTATGGCGATGGCCTTTGCCAGCTGTCAGGACAAGGCGAAGAAAGACATCCTGCGACGTAACATCACCGAGATGGTCAATGGCCTGCGTGAGTGTCAGGAGCGCACGTTCGTGTGGAACGAGCAGCTTGGCCGCTACTGGGAGGCACGCGACTTCGCCCCCGAGGAGGAGCTGAAGACCATGCAGGGCACGTGGGCCGACTTCGACCGTTATAAGCAGCATCCTGAGAAGTATGGTTACGGCTATCTGAACGCCATACCTGCCCAGCACTGCGTGCTCATTGAGATGTATCGGGCCTATAACAACGACAGCTGGGTATGGGCACCTTATTATTCCGTACACAAGCAGCTGGCGGGTCTCATCGACATTGCCACCTATATCGACGACAAGGCGGTGGCTGCCAAGGCGCTGCTCACGGCCAAGGACATGGGCCTGTGGGTATGGAACCGTCTGCACTATCGCACCTTCGTGAAGAGCGACGGACGGCAGGACGAACGACGGGCCAAGCCGGGCAACCGCTACGAGATGTGGAACATGTACATCGCCGGCGAGGTGGGCGGCATGGCTGAGTCGCTGGCTCGGTTGTCGGAGATGACGGGAACGGCCGAGGAGAAGGCCCGTCTGCTGGAGGCTGCCACGTGCTTTGACAGTCCGGCCTTCTTCGACCCGTTGGCCAAGAACATCGACGCCATCCGCACCCGCCACGCAAACCAGCATATCCCGATGGTGACGGGCGCCCTGCGCATATACCGAGGTAACGGCAATCCGTATTACTACGACCTGGCACAGAACTTCTGGACGATGATTCAGGGGCGCTACCGCTATGCCATGGGCGGCGTGGGCAACGGCGAGATGTTCCGCCAGCCCTATGCGCAGATGACCTCGATGTGTACTAATGTCACACACTGGGGAGGACACGAACGCCACGAGCCCACCATGAACGAGACCTGCTGCGCCTATAACCTGGCAAAGCTGACGAAGGACCTGAACTGCTTCAACCCCGACGATGCACGCTACATGGACTACTACGAACGGGTGCTCTATAACCAGATTATCGGTTCGGTGAACCCCCGACAGTATCAGACCGTCTATCAGTATGCCGTAGGACTCAACGCCTCGAAGCCATGGGGCAACGAGACACCGCAGTCGACATGCTGTGGCGGTACCGGCGTGGAGAACCACGTGAAATATCAGGAGGCTGCTTATTTTGTGAATGACAATACCATCTGGGTAGCACTCTACTTGCCCACCACCGCCCAATGGAAGGAGAAGGGTGTGACATTGAAACAGGAGTGCCAGTGGCCGGCAGAGAAGAGTACCATCCGACTCACGAAAGGCAAGGCGAGGTTCGCCATGCGACTGCGTGTGCCTTACTGGGCTACCGATGGTTTTGATATCCGACTCAACGGCAAGAGCATCGCCACCCACTACCAGCCGTCGAGCTACGTGGAGATACCTGCACGCCGATGGACAACGAAGGATGTTGTGGAGGTGATGATGCCTTTCACCAAGCACATCGACTTCGGTCCCGACAAGGTGGACGGCTACTGGCTGGGCGCCTTTATGCAGGGCCCGCTGGTGATGGCTGCTACTGGCATAAAGACTTGGGACGAGGCCACCGTCGACGCAACCCATGACCTGAGCACTTTCATTCCTGACTACGACGGCGACCAGCACCTGACGCACTACTTCCGTATCAATATGCCTGCAACCCCTGTCCCTGATAGTGTGGTCAACGGTTTTGCCATTGATAAGTCCCAGCTCCGCGAGCTACTCCTCATTGCCCAGAGCCGCAGCGCAGAGCAGCAAGCATGGAACGACATGACGGTGAAGGTGCCGGAATATGCTCCGTGGGCACCTCACGGCTTTGCCCGTATGCAGGAACAGCAGGCAAAGGTCCAGCCAATGATGGAAGCTCCCGAGGACCGATACACGCAGGAAGAGATTGACAAGGTAGCTTCGGCACTTAACGCCGTGATTAACAGTATGCGTCCGGGTAACCTGGCGGAGCCAGAGGATCTGGAAGATTTACAGTCGCTATTGGAGCAGGCAAGGCAGTTGCCAGAAGATGACGGTAAGGCCAACCGAGCTATCAGCTATGCCGCCATGGTCATCCGCTACGTCAGCGATGGCAGCGGTACGATGGATATGATAGAAAGAGCCGTAAAACAACTAAAGGAAGTACTGAATAAGCTATAAACTTACAACTATATGAAAAAAATCCTTTTCTATTTGTCATTTATCATTTTTCATTTATCATTTACCCCTGCAGGGGCGCAGAAGGGCTACCCCATCACCCCCGTGCCGTTTACGGCTGTGAAGGTGACGCCCGGCACGTTCTGGGGACAGCGTCTTGAGGCCAGTCGCACGGTGACCATCCCCCTGGCTTTCTCGAAGTGCGAGAGCGAAGGCCGCTATAAGAACTTTGAGAATGCTGCCGCCCACTTGAAAGACCCCTCGAAGGTGTTTAAGGTGAACGGCGTGGGGTACTCCTTCGACGACACCGACCCCTACAAGACGCTGGAGGGTGCCGCCTACATTCTGCAGACCTATCCGGACAAGAAGTTGGAAGCCTACTGTGACTCGGTGATAGACATCATCGGCAGCGCACAGGAGCCTGACGGCTACCTCTATACTGCCCGTACGCAAAACCCTGCTAATCCCCATCACTGGGCTGGTGACCGTCGTTGGGTGAAAGAGGAAGACTTGTCGCACGAGCTCTATAACCTCGGCCACATGATTGAGGGCGCTGTAGCTTATTGGCAGGCTACGGGCAAGCGCAAGTTCCTCGACATCGCCTGTCGTTATGCTGATGTGGCTTGCAAGGAGGTGGGACCCAGTCCCGGACAGATGTGTGTGGTGCCCGGTCATCAGATAGCAGAGATGGCCATGGCCCGCCTCTACCTGGCTACCGGTCAGCAACGTTATCTGGACTTCGCCAAGTTCCTGCTCGACTATCGTGGTAAGACACAGATCAAGCAGGAATACTCACAGAGCCATCGGCCCGTCACGAAGCAGGGCGAGGCCGTGGGCCATGCCGTGCGCGCTGCCTATATGTATGCCGGTATGGCTGACGTGGCTGCGCTGACAGGCGACAAGGACTACATCAAGGCTATCGACGACATCTGGTGGAACATCGTTGAGAAGAAACTCTACATCACTGGCGGTATTGGTGCTACCTCGAGCGGTGAGGCCTTTGGCAAGAACTACGAGCTGCCAAACATGTCGGCTTACTGCGAGACCTGTGCCGCCATCGGTAATGTCTACGTGAACTACCGCCTGTTCCTGCTGAAAGGCATCTCGAAATACTATGATGTGCTGGAGCGCACGCTCTACAACGGACTCATCAGCGGCGTGTCACTTCAGGGCGATGGTTTCTTCTACCCCAATCCCTTGGAGTCGATGGGCCAGCACCAGCGGCAGGCATGGTTCGGCTGTGCCTGTTGTCCATCGAACATCTGCCGCTTCATCCCCTCGTTGCCGGGGTATGTGTATGCGGTTCGTGAGAAGTCCAATGGGACTCATGGGACTCATGGGAATGGGATTCCTGCAGTGTACGTCAACCTGTTCCTGTCGAACACGGCAACGCTGAACGTGGGTGGCGAGAAGGTGACATTAAGCCAGCAGACCAACTACCCGTGGGACGGTGACATCACCATCACCATTGACAAAAGCACAGCGGGCGAGTTTGCCTTGAAGGTACGTATTCCTGGCTGGTTGCAGGGTAGTGTCGTTCCTGCCCCGTCGCAGCTCTACGAATATACCGATAACAAAAGGCTTAACTATACCTACTCCGTCAATGGCAGTACCTACAATGCCAAAGCGAGCTTTGCCGACGGCTACCTCGTCCTTACCCGTAAGTGGAAGAAGGGCGACAAGGTTCAGCTGCATTTCGACATGGAACCGCGTATCGTGCGTGCCAATTATCAGGTGGAGGCCGATCGCGGCATGGTGGCCATAGAGCGCGGACCGCTGGTCTACTGTGCCGAGCATCCCGACAACCAGTTTGACGTGTTCTCGGCCCTCGTCAACCAAGATCCCCAGTTCCAGCTGGGCAAGGCTGAGATTGCCGGCACACCCATCGTCACGCTGAAGACCGACGCTCAGACGCTCGACTTCAACAAGCAGGGAAAGCTCACCGTGAAGGACCAGACGCTGACACTTATTCCTTACTATGCCTGGTGCCATCGTGGCTCGGGAAAGATGCGTGTCTGGCTAGCGCAGGACTTGAGTGCCACCACGCCCGCACAGCCTGCCACACTGGCCTCCGAAAGTCAGGTAAGCACCTCGACGCCACGAATGCCGGCCATCAGCGCCATCAACGACCGCCTCGTGCCCAAGGGCGAGAACGACCGCTCCGTGCCCTACACCCATTGGTGGCCCAAGAAGGCCTCAACAGAGTGGATTGCCTACACCTTTCCACAAGAGGCTGAGGTGAGTACGTCACACGTTTATTGGTTCAGCGACAAGCCCTGGGGAGGCTGTGACGTTCCTAAGGCGTGGCGTATCCTCTACCAGACAGTCTCTGGAGAGTGGCTGCCCGTCGAGGGTGCTGACAGCTATCCTACACATGTAGGAACGCCCAGCACAGTCCACTTCACTCCCGTCAGAACTAAGGCGCTGCGGCTTGAGGTTACCCTACCTGACAATGATTCGGCTGGATTATTTGAGTGGATTGTCAAATGACACCCTTTTGTCAGTGTCCAATAGGATAAAAATGGCAATTTTGTCACCTTTGGCAACTTTTTGAAAAAGTAACTACTCAGCACCCTGGTATGAATGGTCATCTTACTGTTGTACGACAGCAAGTATAGCGTTGAATTTGGAGTTTCCGTTCTTCATCGTTATTTCTGCAATGGAGTGCAACTTGGCAAAATCGTCTACGTTCCACCCTTCAGACGTGCCCTTGTGGCACGAATTTGATTTTTATTTTGGTGCAAAGATACACCTTTCTGGTGACATAACCAAGGTTTTCCTGGAAAACTTTGGATGATCATCAATCCGCATAGCGTAAAGGGAGGGTCGTGACCGTCACTTAGACTACAAAAATCGTGAGTATAGCCGAAGGCTTACCATCGTGAGCCAAATCATCTTCGTGAGTTTTCTGAATCAGATGCGTCTTACCTTACGTTTCTCCTTTTAAAGGCCTATTGGGCTTGTGGGACAGCAAACGCTATGCGTAGTCACCTAACGTCCCGTAAGACCGTACCATACCACAATGGGAGAGAGGGAAGTGGAGAGTACCTGTACCCTTCTTCTCTCCAGAACCTACGGTAAGTTAAGAGTACCCTTTTCTTACGCGCATGCGCGAGACCGTCTTACGACAAATCAGCGCGTTACACCATATTCACGAATCGATTTTTTACAACATCGAGGGGGAAAGTCGGTATTTGATACAATTTCGTGTGGTGAATATTTACAACCCGGAGAGGGCAAAACAGGTATTATTACAATTCTGCGAGGATAAACTTTAGTATTTACAACTCCAAGTGGGATTATAATAGAAAACAATTACTCAGTTTACATCAATTGCAAATAAGCCAAAAACATCAGTGATTTTGCACAATTTTGCCCCAAAATGCAACATTTAGGGGTGTTAGGGTCTTGAATTTGTTAAATCAAGACTTTCTTTTTGAATTTTTTGGTCGCCCAAAGGAAGAAACATATCTTTGCGGCAGTAAATTAATTTAAAATTGGAAGTTATGGAAGATAACCGCAATCAACAGCATGTGGAGAACATGGAACAAGCACTTGTTCTGGCAGAGCAGATGCTTGACGGTAAAAGTCCTGTTCAGGTTCTGGCTTACCAGATCTTTGCACAGCAGCAAGTTAAGGACCGGATAGGTGCCTAAGGCATCAGTCATCTGCATGGAATGGAAGACGAGAAGATACAACTGTACAAGTATCTGAAGGATGTTATCGAGCCAACGTTGGGTGATGACAGCATTGCCCTGAACAGCTTTATCATCAGCAACACGGACTATCGCCAGGTGGACTTCTGGGGTAAAGGTCAATTAGAGAAGTTCCATGAGAACCATGTGTTATTTCAACTAAACGATGGTTATGTGGACG
>JAEEGF010067759.1_pt1 | contig 17199 bp, 10 predicted proteins | sample 9134171 | NCBI WGS metagenome assembly JAEEGF01 (sample SAMN16246542, study PRJNA631951) | gut metagenome | biome: gut microbiome; feature: rumen; material: AP-attached | host: Bos | place: Iran: Karaj | collected 2018-10 | reverse complement strand
TTGGCGTTGGGAGCCAGGCCGCCCTCCAGGATTTCGTCCCAGCCAATAATCTGGCGGCCCTTTGAATTAATATATTTCTCCATGCGCTGGATGAACCAGCTCTGGAGCTCGTACTCGTCTTTGAGACCGAGTTTCTTTATCATGGCCTGGCAGTGCGGACACTGCTTCCAGCTGGCCTTGGGGCACTCGTCACCGCCTATGTGTATGAGCTCCGAGGGGAACAGGTCGATGACCTCGTCGAACACATCTTCAAGGAACTTGAAGGTCTCTTCCTTGGTGCAATATACCTGCTTGAAGATGCCCCACCTGGTGGCGGTCTCATAGTGGTCTTCCAACCCGCAGCTGAGCTCGGGATAGCACGAAATGGCCGCCAGCGAATGGCCCGGAATCTCTATTTCGGGGATGATGGTTACGTAACGGTCGGCGGCGTACTTGATGAGGGCCTTGATTTCCTCCTGGGTATAGTAGCCTCCGTAAGGCTTGCCGTCGTACACTCCCGAGGCGAGCGACCCCACCACGGTCTCCTTGCGCCACTGCCCCTTCTCGGTAAGCAGGGGATATTTCTTGATCTCGATGCGCCAGCCCTGGTCTTCAGTAAGGTGCCAGTGGAAGCGGTTCACCTTATGCAGTGCCATGAGGTCGATGTAGCGCTCGAGGAAAGGAATGTCGAAGAAGTGCAGGCAGCAGTCCAGATGCATGCCCCTGTAGGGGAAACGGGGAGCGTCTTCGATGTCGCAGCAAGGCAGCGTCCAGCGTACCCCGTGCTGCACCGAATCGGCAAAAATAGCATCAGGAAGCAGCTGCAGAAGGGTTTGCAGGGCATAGAAAGCACCTGCTCCGGAGCCGAATTCAACCACTACCCTCTCCGGATTGATATACAGATTGTAAGCCTCCTTGGGGAGACCGGCATCAAGCCAGAACATGCCCTTTTCGTTGCCGTGCCTAAGCGGGTCGTCGGCTATGACATTAAGGGTCCAGCCTGCTGCCTTGCTAAGCTTGTCGTTCAGGAAGCCGACGGTACGAAGCAGCGCCGAATCACCCTCGTCGATATAAATAGGAGTGTTACGGTCGATGGTAAAGACGCCGTCTGCGGTCTGAATGAACGCAGGCTGGGGTATAATCTGCGGCTCCCGCGCTTCCTGCGGCCGGGCGCAGGAAGCGACAAGAAGGATACCGCACAAGGCTATGAGCCTACTAATTGTCATAACTGCTGAAGAATCGTTTTTCGGTTACTTTGCCAAGCGGCTTGCCGTCGCGCCCGAAAGCGCGGGCCTTGATTACCGCGTCTTTGTCCACCATAAACGGGTTGCCGTCATAGACAGGGCTCTTGAGAGTAGGCTCGGAGCCGTCAAGGGTGAAATGAACCACTCCCTCGGGATAATCCAGCTCAAGGTTCATGGGCTTGGGGAAAGGAAGCCTGCGGTCGTAGTCGAAGATAACCTCATAGTACACGGGGCAGTAACCTATGTGCTTCATCTCAAGGCGCTTGAGTATCTTGGGCATACGCAGGCGGAAATTCTCCCAGTCTTTGTTGGGACGGCTGGTCCAAGCCACCTCCGAAGCGGCCACGTTGCGCGGGAAGGCCATCCACTCGGCCTTGGCCGAATCGGGAATGTACTCAGTCCAGAGGCAGGTTTCGTAACCTATAATGTATTTCTTGCTCAGGTCGGGAATGGAATCCACCGCAGGATAATAATTGTACACCTTCTTGAGAGGCATGAACACTTCCTGCGCAAGATCGTCCGGCTGGTCGTCCTGATGGTTGTCGAGGTAGCACCAGCGGTTGGGGGTAAGCACTACGCGGATGCCGCGCCTGATGCCCCTTGCCGCGGGAGCGTGGCCGCGGTAAGACATGGCGATGGGGTCGTCAAGGGCACCTCCGTCCAGAATCTCGTCCCATCCGATGCAGGTCTTGCCGTTGGCCTTGAGGAAGTCACCTATCCTCTTGACGAAGAAAGTCTGGAGCTCCTCGACGTCCTTGAGTCCGAGAACTTTCATCAGGTCCTGGCAGTACTTGCTCTCGCGGTACACGTCTTTGGGCGCCTCGTCACCGCCGATATGGTAAATGGGCGAGGGGAAGAGTTCGAACAGCTCGCTGAACACATCTTCCAGGAACTGGAAAGTGTAGGCAGTAGGAGCATAGAGGTTCTTCCAGATGCCCCAGCGGGTCTCCACCTCGTAGTGGCGGTCGGGGAAGCAGCTCAGCTCTGGATAGGCGGCTATGGCAGCCGTGCTGTGACCCGGGATCTCGACCTCGGGAATCACAGTCACGCACCTGCGGCGGGCATATTCCACCACCTCGCGGATATCGTCTTTGGTGTAGAATCCGCCGTGAGGCTCTCCGTTGCCTATCCAGCTGTGGAACGCAGTCTCCTTGCGCCAGGCGCCGATCTCGGTGAGGCGGGGATACTTGTCGATCTGGATACGCCAGCCCTGGTCTTCCGTAAGGTGCCAGTGGAACATGTTCTGCTTGTGCATGGCCATGAGGTCGATGAACTTCATCACTTCCTCCTTGGGGAAGAAGTAGCGCCCGCAGTCGAACAGGAAGCCCCTGTAAGCAAACTCGGGTTCGTCTTCTATGATGCAGCAGGGAGCGGTCCATTTGACCTTTTTCTGCAGCTTGTCGGCATAAATCTCCGCCGGGAACAGCTGCAGGAGCGTCTGGAGGCCGTAAAACGCCCCGTTAACCTCACTTGCGCCGATAACCACCTCAGTGGGACGGACGCTGAGCTTGTAGGCTTCCTTGCCCAGGCACGATACTTTACTCAGGACAATTTTAGGGCCTTTGCCGTCAAGCTTGAAGCCGGTGGAAGCGGCCACCTGGGAGCGGAAATCGGCTGCCACTTCGGCAAATGCCTCATCTTCAACCACCAGGGCACTGCTCTTGGAGAGGGTAAATAGACCCTCGGCGGGAGTAAGGCTCTTGGGCGTGGGCACTATATCGTAGCGGGGTGCTTTAGACACCGGTATAACCGCAAGGGCGAGGGCAAGCAGAAGGGATGTTATCATAGTACTTTGCGTATGGTTTCTTCGATGGACTCGGCATAACCCTGAGGGAAATACTCCGACAGAGGGTAAGGAGCCTTTATGTAAACATGCATCTGGTCGATTTCGTACTCATAGCCCTTACGGTACTCAAATGCATGAGCCGAAGGAAGATACGAATTCTGGCCGTTGGTATATCCTGCAAAAATGATGGTCCTGTCGGGGAACTTCTGGCGCGCCTCCATCTGATACTCGCAGAAAGGCTCGCCCTGGGTGAAGAAGAATATAATACCGTTGATATTGACGGCGCCGAGATGGAAAATCAGGTGATCGGGCACGTTGCCCTGGGCGATGCGGCTCAGAATAAGCTCTTTCCACCCCTCAACATCATCTTTCCAGGTAGCCGACACGGTCTTGTCCCACTTGGAGATTTCCGCGGCGTGCTCCTCCACCGCCTCGGCGGTAATATGGTCGATACGGTACGGAAGGCCGATAATGTTGTTGAACACCTTAAACTCGCCGGTAGGCTTGACTTTGTCGAACTTGATCCTGAGCACGGAGTCGGCAAGGCAGCGGCCGCACTCCTCGGCATATTCCACCATCTTGGGTCCTTCGGCAGGGTCCATGTTTCCGGCGGCTCCTGTGAGCTGGAACACGTCGCCTCCCCAGGCCTCCTTGAGTATCTTGGACGCCACTCCGGGATAATCGGATGACACCAGAAGGCTCCCCGCTCCCATGCAGACGGGATGGCAGGCCAGGTTCATAAGGGAAACTATGGGCTTGCCCTTGCGGTCAAGGAAGCGAACCACATACACGCTGCGGTCGACGGGGCCGGTGCGCTTCTCGCAACGGTTGCCGTTGATGCTTGTACGTCCCTTGCCGACCTCCATCTTGAAGGGGCGGAAAGCCGCCTCGTCGGTAATGGTCTTGACGGCATTCTCCACCAACACCCGGTGCAGGCGCTCCTTGTGCGAATAATTGCTCCCGCCGGGCTCGGCCCTCACTCCCCCGTTGCGGGGCGCGGAGTGGGTGTGGATGCAATGCATGAAAATGCGGTCCATGGGAAGGCCCGACTTCTCGGCAATTTCATCACGCCACTCGGCACTAAGCTCGGGCGAGATTTCCATAAGGTCGTTGGAGATAATGCACACTTTGTCTTCCGCCTTGCCTATTACAAGACAGTGCGTGTAAAGGGGCAGGTGAAGCTCGGTGGAGAGTTTGCTCCGGGCGGCAAAGCCGGCGAGCATGGTATGCTCATCCGGAGTGGTGGATATATCGGCGGCGTTGTAATTCAAGGTAAGACCCTTCTCCCCGCAGCCGGTGAGGCAGCAGAGGAGAAGGATCGAAAGCGCCGAAATGCCAATACGGTATTTCATGATGGTTTAGTAGATATAGCCGGGGTTCTGGACAATGCGTCCCTTAGTCTTGTCTATTTCCGTCTGGGGAATAGGCATCAGGTAGTTAGGATAGTCCTCGCTGTTCTCGACGCCGGGCTTGTTGGAGCACTTGATGACTCCGGTAGGACGAACGCGGCTCTTGTTGGGGAACCACTTCTGGGTAGGAGATATGGTAAGGCAGCACTCGCCATAGTCAACCCTGTAGGTCTTGCCCATCCAATCGTAGTCAACAAGGTAGAGCACGTCGTTGCCACGGTTGGAGTCGATGTATGCGGTACGCTCCTCTGTATTGGCCCAGTAGTAGTTGCGCTCCTTGTTGCTCAGGTCGAACGGCTGGACGCAGCGATACAGGGTATCGGGCTTGGCGCCGCCGGTGAGCAGCATGGTGCGTGTACCTGCGAACGGCACGTTCTCATAACCTACGGCAATCTTAAGACGCCTGGTGTCGAAATAGCGGAAAGCCTCGAATGCAAGCTCGATACGGCGCTCGTTGACCACGCGGTCCCAGAGGTTGTCGCCGGACTCGGTGACAGGAGGCATCTGTACGTCGGCGCGTGCACGGACCTTGTTGAGGCACTCGCGGCACACATCTTCCTTACCTACATGCCAGGCAGCTTCGGCCAGGTTGAGGTACATCTCGCCCATGCGGAACCAAGGATACATCACGTTGCCGATCATAGAATCGGAGATGTACTTGTCGGGCATATACCACTTGGTAAGGCCGCTGCCTCCGGTGTTGGTGAGGTGTATCTGGTCGCTGGCCTTCTTGGACGTGACCGGCTCCGGTTTGCCCTTGTCGAAATCAGCCACTGTACCGGTCATCTCGTGTTCGACACCCTTGGCGTCTTTGAACGAGCCTTTCTCATAGAGGAGGTAGAGCTGGAGAGGATCTTCACGCTGCTTGCCGTCTTTATCTACCCACTTGTATATCTTCCTGGGATAGATGATGCAGTGACTGAAGCGGGGATCGCGGCCGTTGAAAGGATGCAGGGGATCATAGCCGGAGCCTTCCTCGAAGATCTTCTTGCCGTTCTTCATCTCGTAGTCGAGCCACATGGCCTGGGTGGGGTTGAAGCTCTCCCAGCCACCGCCGCCGAAGTCCATCATACCGTAAAGCAGCTGGGCCTTGTGAGGCTGGTTACTGCTCTGTACGAAATACTTGGCCCAGATAACCTCGGGGGAGTTGATGTCACGCCAGAAACCATCGTAGGTATCGTCGAGCTGGTATGCACCGTCCACGTCGGCACGGTCGCAGATGGCCTTGGCAGCGTCGTACGCAATCTGCCATTTCTGCTCCGAATATGCGCCGCGGAAAATGCCTCCCTCAGGGTTGGTGGGATCGTTGAAGAGAGGAGAAGCCACGATGAGGGTCATACGGCAACGGAGAGCGAGCACGCAGTCTTTGTGTACACGGCCCTGGGCGGTACCGCCCTTTTCGGGCAGGAGCTCGTAAGCCTTGTCAAGGTCGCCGTTGATGAATTCGACGCACTTGTCGAAGTTCTCACGGGTCTCGGCAAAATCGGCACCAATGTCATCGTGAGGCTTGTCCACGATTACCACGCCGCCGTAGCGCTCGATAAGGTTGGTATAAGCCCAGGCGCGGAGGAAATACGACTCGCCGAGCAGTCGTGTCTTCACTTCTTCACTCATGGCGGAGCCTTTCTCCTCGACATACCTGATGAAGTAATTGAGACGGTAGATATACTCGTAGGCACGGTTCCAGATGTTCAGGTATGTGGTACGGGTATTGTGCGCCGGGCCGCCTTCTTCCATGGGGATGATGGCGCTCGGGGTCATGGAACCGTCGGCGATATAACGGGTGGAAGTGCCTCCGTAACGGAAGAATCCCTCATCCGAGATACAACCGATGTTGCCCTCCGTGAACGGGTCGGGCATCACGGTGTAGATAGCGTTGATATAGCTCTCTGCAAGGGCGTCGCTGTTGAACACGGCCTCCTCGGAAAGCTTGTCAAGGGGTTTCTTGTCCAGGAACCCGTCTTTGCAGGCAGTAAGGGCTGCGGCAAATGCAAGAATATAGAATATCTTTTTCATATCAGGTTCGGATTAGAAGGTTACTTTAACACCAAAGTTGAAAATCTTGACCTGAGGATAGGTCTGGTAGCCTTCGTCACTGGTTTCCGGGTCGATGGTCTTGAGCTCGGATAAGGTCAGGAGGTTGTAGCCTGCCGCATAGAAACGGGTGCTCTTGATGCCCACCTGATGGCCGAAGACGTTGCCGGGCAGGGTGTAGCCCAGTTCAACGTTCTTCAGACGCAGGAACGCGGCGTTACGGTAGTAGTAAGAAGTACGGTACACACCGCCGTTGCCGATGTTGGAGGCGATACGGGGATGGTCGGTCTGGGTATTGTCAAGCGTCCAGGCGTTGACTGCCACATCCCTCTCGATATTTCCGGACACGGGGTCGGTCAGAGGAGCGTAGTAGTAACGTGCGAGAGCCTGGCCCTGAAGCAGGATGGACAGGTCGAAGTTCTTCCACTGTGCCTCGCTGTTCAAACCGAACACTATCTGGGGAACTGCGGTCAGGTCGCAGCGCAGACGGTCCTGGGCGTCGATGATGTTGTTGCCGTCGAGGTCTTCGAAGTAGAAGTCGCCGAGGCCGGCACCTGCCATCTGAGGATATTTGTCGAGGTCTTCATGGGTACGGTTGATGCCCTTGACCTGATAGATAAGGGTAGCTCCCATAGGGTGGCCGGTACGGTTCATGTACTGGTGCTTCTCGTCGTAAGGAGTCTCATCCATGTACTCGATGACGTTCTTGGCGTACATGATGTTGCCCGCCACGCGGTAGCGGAGGTCGCCGGAGAGAAGCTTGTTCTCGTGGGTGAGCTGGAGCTCGACACCCTTGTTGGATACGATACCGATGTTCTCGTCGGGCAGGTTGCCTGTCAGACCGGTGTAGTACGGCACGGAAGCGTTACGGGTGCAAAGAATGTTGCTTCGGCGGGTGTGGAAGAATTCCAGTTCCCATCCCAGCAGGCCGTGATGGATGTTACCGTCCAGACCGACGTTCCAGGTGCGGGCCACTTCCCAGGTGATGTTGGCGTTGGGCACGCCGTCGGGGAGGATGTAGTTGACTTCCTTCTGGTCGTACAGTGCCCTGTAGGAGGTGCTGGTGGAATAAGCGTAGGTAGCCAGATACTGGAATGCATCTACCTGGTCGTTACCCTGCTCGCCGTAAGAGGCGCGGAGCTTGAGGTTGGTGAGCCAGGGGATGTTGTTCTTGATGAACGGCTCCTCGGAAAGACGCCAGCCCACGGACACTCCGGGGAACACGCCCCAGCGCCTGTCGGCGGGGAAGTTTTCACTTCCGTCCCAACGTACGAGGGCCTGGATCATATACTTGCTCTTGTAGTCGTATCCGGCACGGGCGAAGAATGAGCGGCGGGCAGTCTCGGCCGCATAGCCTCCGATCTTGTAGAACGACTTGTCGGCGTTACCGGCGAAGAACTCGTCGAGGATGTCGGAGTCGTACTTCTCGATGTTGGCGTTGAAGCGGTCGCGGCGGAACTGGCTCTGCTCCATACCGGCGAGAGCAGTCACGTGGTGGTCACCGAAAGCGTGGTCGTAGTTGATGTTGGCGTTCACGGTGAGAGTGTGGTAGTTGTTCTGGCTCTCGCTCAGGGTAGGAGTGGTAAACTGTCCGCTGTCCCTCAGACGGTAGGTCTCCGTAATCTCGTCGTAGGAGTAGCAGGGCCAGTTCTTTGACCAGTTCTTATTGAAGTTGTTGTGAACGTCGTAAGCGAGCACGGCATTGATGGACAGGCCCTTGGTGATGGCGTGCAGGTCGTAGTTGCCGCGGAAGGTGGTGTTGATGGTGTTGTAGGTGGTACGGTCGTAACCGGTCAGGTCCTGCACCAGGGCCGCGGGGTTGGAACCGCTGCGGATGTATCCGTTGGGATAGTACGGTGCGCTGGAAGCGTAACGGCGGGTGGTAATGTAGAAAATACCATAGTTATCCGAAGGATATGCCGAGTAGTTCTTGTGCTGCTGGCGCACGTTCAGGTCAACTCCGAGCTTGAAGTCGTTGGTGACCTGGATGTCAACGTTGGAACGGACGTTGTACTGGTTGTAGTTGGTGGCGGACTTGTAGTAGATACCGTCCTGGTACTGTCCGTTGAACTGCAGGAAGTAGCTCACCTTACCGGCACCGCCCTGCAGGCTCACGCCATATTTGTGCTGCGAGGAGAAGGGCTTGATGATGGCCTTGAACCAGTCGGTGTTGGGATAGTTGATAAGGTCGTCGCCGTCGATGTAGTGCTGAATCTGCTCCTCCGTGTAGATGGGGGAGGCGCCGGTGATGGCGCGGGCGGCGTTGTATGCCCTCGCGAACTCCACTGCGTCGGCCATCTTGAGCAGACGGGTGGGCGACTGCATACCGTAGTCGTAGGTGAAGGTCACGGTAGGAGTGCCGTCGGTGCGGCCGCGCTTGGTAGTAACCAAAATAACACCGTTGGCGGAACGTGCACCGTAGATGGCGGCCGACGCATCCTTCAGGACGTTGATGCTCTCGATTTCTTCACCGGTGAGGCGGGAGAACTCGTCTCCACGGCCGGGGACACCGTCGATGATGATGAGCGGGGAGTTGTTGCCCAGAGTACTGCGGCCGCGGATGTACATAACGGCGTCGTCACGTCCGGGCTCACCTGAACGGTTGTTGACGATAACACCCGACATACGTCCGGCAAGACCCTGGGAAAGGTTCACCGAGGAGTTCTTGACCAGTTCCGCGCCGGTGGTGGAGGTGACGGAACCGGTAAGGGTGATCTTGGACTGGGTACCGTAACCGATGGCCACGGCCTCTTCGAGGAGCATCTTATCCTCGTTGAGCGCAAAATCGACAGGACTTTGGCCGGTGAATTTGATGGACTGCTCCTCATAGCCAAGGAGACTTGCGGTTAGAGTTGCGCCATTTGCAACACCCGAGATGGAATAGTTGCCGGAAGCATCCGTCATAGCGCCGTTCTGGGTGCCCTTGACAAGCACCATGGCTCCGATCAGCGGTTCGCCGTTGGCGTCTTTAACCGAACCCTGCACACGGACGCGGTTCTGCGCCACGGAAGGTAATGTGGTCAAAATCAACGCAGATAGGAGCATCAAGAAGGTTTTTAGTTTCTTCATATGCTTTGGATATTAGTTTCCAGTTCTCAAATATATAAAAATTTTTCGATAAAAATTGCTATGTTTACACCCATAATTATATTTGCTTTTCAGAATATGAAAAAGACATTATACTTTGCAGGAGGGTGTTTCTGGGGGACCGAGCACTTTTTCAAAGGCATCGACGGAGTGACGGAAACCACTCCCGGATATGCCAACGGAAACCTTGACAATCCAAGTTACGAACAAGTATATACCGATACCACGGGCCACGCCGAAACTGTAAAAGTGGTGTACGACCCCGCCAGGGTGAGCGCCGCCAGGCTGGTCAAGCTATTTTTCGCAAGCATCGACCCACTGTCGCTCAATCGCCAGGGTCACGATGTGGGCACGCGCTACCGTACGGGAGTCTTTTATGACGACCCCTCCGACCTGCCTGCCATACGGAGCGAATTCGAGGCCGCGAGCCTTCGTCTCGGGGCCGATCCGGTAACGGAACTGCAGCCCCTGAAGGGCTTCTGGAGCGCCGAGGAGCGCCACCGCGATTATCTGGACAAGAACCCCGGCGGATACTGCCACCTGCCGCTCAAGGCATTCAAGTACCTGCGCCTCTACCAGGACCTCGGACTCCTGCTCGGCGACGAAGAAGACCCCACTGCCCGCCAGGCGCAGACAGCGGCGCTCATAACCGAGAGGATGAAGTTCTTCTGGACCGGATTCTACCGGGTAATCGGGGATACGCTCGTGCTGGGGCCTTTCCAGGGCTCCCCGGCCTGCTTCAGGATCAAACGCGGCCGTGGCGTCTGCGGCACCGCCTGGGAGAAGAAAAGCACCGTTGTGGTGCCGGACGTAGAGCAGTTCCCCGGGCATATTGCCTGCAGCTCTCTGTCGCGCTCTGAGATTGTGGTACCGGTAATCCGCGGAGAGGAAGTCACCGCCGTCCTGGACATCGACAGCACCGCCCTCGGCACGTTTGACGAAACCGATGCCGTATGGCTTGAAATGATATGCGAACTGCTATGAGTCAGAAAGTTATCCTTATTACCGGAGCCAGCAGCGGCATAGGGCTCGATACCGCCCGCATGCTGGCATCAAAGGGTTGCAAGGTTTATGGTGCCGCCCGCCGGGTAGAGTTGATGGAGCCGCTGAAGGAACTGGGCGTTGTCCCCCTCTATATCGACCTTACCGACACTGCATCGATGCAGAAATGCGTAAACACCATACTCGAAGCGGAGGGACGCATCGACGCCCTGGTCAACAACGCAGGATACGGGCAACTTGGCCCCATAGAGTGCGTCCCCATCGAAGACGCCCGCAAGCAAATGGAAGTCAACGTGTTCGGCATAGCCCAGCTGTGCTCCATGGTGATTCCCGCCATGCGCGCAGCCCACAGCGGACGCATTGTCAACCTATCGTCCATTGCTGGCAAAGCAGTGGTTTATTTCGGTGGCTGGTACAACGTCTCCAAGTTCTCCGTAGAGGCTCTCAGCGATGCCCTGCGCATAGAACTCAAGCCTTTCGGAATCGATGTGGCCAAGATCGAGCCGGGCGGCATCAGGACCCCCTGGGGAATCATAGCCGCAAAGCATCTCGAAGAGTGCACCAGGGGCTCCGTATACCAAAAGGCCGCCTCTGACGAAGCGGCCATCTTTAATAAAGCTTATAGTTCCAAGAATCTGTTGTCCTCTCCGAAGAGAGTGGCGGGGGCGATTTGCCGTGCTTGCTTAAGCAGGAGGCCCAAGGCCTGTTACCGCGTGGGTGTGGGCTCGGGCCTGATGCCCGCTATGCATTCGCTTCTGCCTGCCCGCTGGTGGGATTCCCTTGCAAGGCTCTTCGCTTACAGCAAATCGGCTGTGCGGTAAGAGACTCCTGTGTGAGGGATGTTGTCTGCTATGTCCTCGAGAACATTCCAGGCGTAGTAGGTGCTATAGGCGTTGCTGGGCTGGAAGCGGAGGGTCGAGAAGCGGTCCGAGAGGACTGATTCGCGCCACTGCGCCGTTATGGTCACCTTAACCCTGCCGAAGACCCGGGTAATCTTGAAGTACATCGCAAACTGGTTGTGTGTCATAGGATTCGTCCAGTCGAAAGGAGTCGGTATGAAGCTCACTTCGCTGCGGATCCAGTCGTAGTTGTTGCCGTAAGACGCTACATTGTAGTAACGTGCCCTGAGCAGTCTGGCTATGTAGTCGTAGGCCTCCATCTTGCTGGTGAACAGGGTGTTGACCACTATTCCCGCAGCGTTGGTGCGCTCGTAAGCCTCATAGCGGCTGTAGTTGCGTACGGTAGGGATAGGAGGACGTTTGCCGGGATACATATCCGCGTAGCCGGGGATGTAACCGCCGCCGGAGTACCCTCCGTAATTCCCGGAATGATGAGCGGGAGGAGGAGGCGGAGGAGTATTGTGGTTAGAGCCACCGTTAACCGGCCTGCCGTTGTTGTAACCGCTGTTTCCACCGTAGTTTCCACCATTTGCGGGCCTGCCGTTGTTGCCGGAATAATTACCGTTGTTGCCATTGTTGGCAGGTCTGCCGGAATTGTAACCGTTATTGTTTGCATTGCTGCTGCTCGAAGCGCCTCCGTTGACGACGGAGCCGTTGTTCGAAGAGCCGCTGTTACGGTTATCGGTTCCGTTCCTTCTGCTGCCCTCCTTGTCGGTAGTCACGCGAAGCTTAACATCGGTGGCCGCCTGGTTGGAGACATTGGTCGGATACTGCGCTTTATCAACCTTCTCTTGCTTTTTTTCCGCCTTGGTTTCCTGACGGGCCGTCACGGTGTTGTTGCGTCTGGCGCCACCCTCCTGGGCGGCTGCGGGCGCGGCGAAGAAGATCATCGCCATGAGCGCCGGGAGAAATCTAAACATCGTTTTCATAAGGCATTAGTATTAAAAGGTTTCATACCTACATTGGCAAAGACCTTGCCAAACTCCGCCACTCCCCGCCGGAGGGCTACAGGATGGTGATTTCATCGATAAAAATGAACGCCGGATAACCGGCTCCCGGGTGCCACTGGGGGATGGTCCCGTAGTTACGGGCAAACACCTTTACGTAGCGGGCGGACGTGCTCACCGGAGCGCTGCACTCCCAGGTCTGTATGGTCATATCGGTATCGGATACCCCTGAAGAGAGGGTAGCTACAGTGCGGTAGCTCTCTCCGTCTTTGGAAACCGCAAATTCCACTTCGGTGGGCATCCAAATCCACGAGCGGGCATCCTGGAGGAAGCCGGCCGAAATGCTCTCCACGGGCCTTACCGAGCGAAGGTCGATTACAGCCTCGAAGTCGCAGTCCTGATAGCCCTGCCAGCCTCCGGTACGCCAGTTGACCCCTCCCCTGCGGCCGTCGATTAGGCCTGAAGGGCCGCCTGCGGAATACTGGCCGCTATATTCGGAATGCAGTTCTACATCCCTGTCGTTGAATGCTTTATGCACGCTGCAGCAAGTGATGAAACTCTGCCGCCCGTCCTTTTGGGAGCGGGCTTCAAGGGTGCAGTTCCCACTAACCGTGAACGGCCCCTCATACGGGCGGAAATCACCTTTGCCAGCAACCCGCCAGCTGATCTCGCCCTCGCCCCCGATAGCTACCCGCAACGAATCTGTAAATATATCGCTGTCCATCTCGAACCACGGATTCGTGACTATCCTCTCCGGGGCAGAGTCCGAGACCGGCACCAACCCCGGACAAACAGGATAACGGTCGAGCGCACTAAGCACATACCAAGCCGACATCTGCCCGCAATCATCATTCCCGCACAACCCGTCCGGCGCCGAAGTATAAAGCGTCTCCATAATACGCAGAGCAGTCGCCCTGGCCTTATCCGGCCGCCCCACGGCATTATACAAATACGGAATATGATGACTCGGCTCGTTGCCGTGAGCATACTGCCCTATGCAACCCGTAATATCCGCCTGAGTTCGTCCGGTTGTCCCCTCGGGAGCGGCAAAAAGACTGTCCAGACGCTGCTCGAAGGCCTCTTTCCCGCCAAGCGCCTCCATAAGGCCGGCTATATCATGCGGCACAAAGAAACTGTACTGCCAGGAGTTCGCCTCGGTGTAGTTGTTGTTCACCTCGCGAGGGTCGAAAGGACTGTACCAGCGTCCGTTAAGGCGCGCCCTCATAAAGCCCGTAGAAGGGTCCAGCACGTTGCGCCAATACTGCGAGCTGGTCATATAACGCTCATACTCTTCATCCTTCCCCAGATATCTGGCCACCTGCGCGACGCACCAGTCGTCATACGAGAACTCCAGCGTCTTGGACACGCTCTCGTGCTCATCGTCGGCAAGCACCAGGCCGTTGCGCCTGAAGCTTTCCATGCCGAATTCCGGTCTCAGCGAACTGGCTACAAGGGCCTCGAAAGCCTTTTCGACGTCAAAACCACCTATCCCCCGCGCCACGGCGTCGGCAATTATCGGGGCCGAATTGTAACCTATCATACATTCGGTCTCCCAGCTTGAAAGCTCCCACACAGGCAGCTTTCCGTTCTCCTGCCAAATGGAAATCATGCTGTTGATGAAGTCGGCGCTGCGCTCGGGCTCTATTTCAAAGAGCAGAGGATGCTCGCCGCGGAAGGTGTCCCAGGTGCTGAACACGGTGTACCGCTCCCAGCCGTCGGCCATGTGGATCCGGCCGTCCATGCCCCGGTACTCTCCGTTGTGGTCGGAGTACAGCGAGGGGTGTATCCCCGTATGATAGAGCGCCGTATAAAAGCGGCGGCGGTGCTCCCGGTCGCGGAACGGGCACTCGAGTTTTGAGAGATAGCTCTCCCATTCAGCCCGGGTCACGTCGCGAAGAGAATTGAACGACTGGGGGTATTCTGCCATCAGATTGGCCTTGGCATTATGCTCCGACACGCTCGACAGGGCCACACGCAGGGTCACTTTACGCTTGTCGAAAGTGAACACAGCCTTGCGTCCGTCGTCGCAGATCTCACAGCTTGCGGGCGAAGAAAACTCAATGTAGAAGTACAGCTGCTGCCCCCTCGCCCAGCTGGTCGAGACTCTCTTTCCGCTGCACCAAAGCGGGCCGGTATTTATGGCCCAGTCGTCAAGATGGTCGCGGTGGTTCAGGTCGAGCGTAAGCGTCCAGGGACCCCGGCCCCTGAAAGTATATTCGTGCATTCCCACCCTGCGCCCTGCAGTCATACGGGCAAACACCTTGCTGTCTTTAAGCCATACCTGGTAGTAGCCCGGCGAGGCTTTCTCACGGCGGTGGCTGAATGCCGACGGCTTGCCGCCGGGGGTTATGAGCACGTCGCACCAGTCGTCGCATCCGGTACCGCTCAGGTGGGTGTGGCTGAATCCGAAGATGAGGCTGTCGGAGTAATGATAGCCGCTGCAGCCGTCCCAGTCGCCGGCTCGGGGGCGTGTGTCGGGGCTGAGCTGGACCATTCCGAACGGTGCGCAGGCACCTGGAAAGGTATGTCCGTGGGCGTCGGTGCCCACAAACGGATTGACATATTGGGTTATAGCGGTAAGGAGGGAGGCAATGGTTATCAGCAGTGCAGACATGGCTGTTCAGTGTCTAGGAATCGTACTTATTGTAGAAATTGTCTCCGGGGGTAAACAGCATCCAGAGTATATAAAAAGGAATGATCTGCATCCACCCGGAGCGGCCGAAATCGTGACAGCGGCGGGCGTTGCCGGCAATGCGAACCCAAGCTATCAAGGGCAATGCAAGCAACCATAAACCATAATACAACTCGTCCGCGTCATCGGGCAGCGACGTAAAAGAAAAGAGATAAAAGTCGCTGATAACAACCAGCACGAAGTAGGCGAGCCGCCCCATCCGGCCTGAGAACGAAAACAGTTTGGCAAGAAAGCTCTTTTCGCCTTTCTTATAGCCGGAACCCGGCTTTTGGACCGCCTGCCGCGGCGTGGAAGGATAGACCGGGGACGGATTGACGGGAGGAGTTTGGGAGGTAGTGCCGGACTGCTCCCCCGGAGCCTCCTCAGGATGCGATAGATTGGTTCCCGCCTGGCTGCGGCGGTGACCTATGATACTTGACGCTTTTTCTGCCATAATTGTCCGCAATATAACAAATTATCGGTGGAAAACCTTATATTTGCGCTATGGACAAAAAGATTCTTGATTTCTTCACAGGCTTAGGCCGCAATCTTTCAGGCGGCAAGCTTAACCTCGGTAACATACTCGGCAAGGCAGGCTCAAAGCTCCAGGGCAAAAGCCAGACATTCACTTTCCAGGCGCTCCCCTCCAACCTGAGCGAACTCCGCGCCCTGCCCGAGGCGGCCCTTACCGATCCGTTTGCAACCGCTGCCCTGAGCCTGCTCGCGCTTACCCGCTGGCAGGACAGCAAGGCTGAAAGCATCCAGATGCTCGACTTCCTCAAAGGCCCCGACAACTGCTCTCCCGCAGAGCTGCAGCACATCTCGGACCGCTTCATGGACGGCAAGTTCTACAAGGTCCGCTCTTACTTCGAGGGTGCCACTCCGGCCAACAACTACACCCCCGCCGTACCCTACAGGGTCAAGGTCTCGTCCACTCCCTATTCTTTCGAAAACGAGGGCTGGGCTACCCTGTACCTGCACTCCGGCGGAGCCGACAATCCCCGTCCCGTGAAGCTTCGCAAGAAGCCCAGCACGGGTCAGTGGTTTATAGTTGAGATTCAGTACCTCAGCGACGTGAGGCCTCCTGTGGCCGAAGACAAGTGGGCCTAATAGCCCATCAGCCTTACATCTTCCATATCCAGTTTTATACCCTCCGAGAGCTCCGAGCAGCTTTCGGAGCAGAATATGGTGCAGTGCCTGAGCGAAATGTCGTGGACCATCTCGGGAGTGCTGTTTACGGCTATGCCTATACGGGTGTCACGGCAGATGACATTTGAAATGGTGATATCGCTGAATTCGGGAATGAATTCAGCGGTCTGATCCATGCTGCCCTTCTCTCCCACCTGGACATTCACGTAACCGGTTTCAAACACTATGGCCTGGTCACGTATGTCGCTCATTATCACATTGTCGATATAGAGCCGCGAAGTCTTTCCGCCGCGGCCAGGAGCGCTCTTGAAACGCAGTCCGGTATCCGTTCCCGAAAAAGTATTGTCAAGCACCGCCACATCGGTCACGCCGCCCGAAAACTCGGACCCGATTACAAAGCCTCCGTGAGCGTGAAAAACGGTATTCCCTCTCACAAGCACCCTGGCCACGGGGCCGTCCTCGAGGGCTGCCGCACCGGCACCGGCCTTGAGGCAGATACCGTCGTCACCTACGTCAACCGTGCAGTCGGCCACCAGCACGTCGCTGCTCTGCATCAGGTCGATGCCGTCGCCGTTCTGGGCATTCCAGGGACAGCGCACCGTCACTCCCACAATGGCCACCTGGCTGCAGCGCTGAGGCACCAGATGGAAGCGCGGGGAGTTCTGGATGGTAACGCCGCAAATCCTCACCCTCTCGCAGTCGGCAAGGCGGATAAGATGGTTGCGCAGCTTTTCCTGCTCCTTGTACCCTTCTACCAGGTTGGGGAAGCGGGTCAGGTCGTAAGGATACCAAAGGGACCCGCCGTCGGCATCGGTCCCGCCCATACGGTGATAATCTTTCCACTCCACGTCGCTGACCTTGCTGCGCTTAACGGCGCGCCACCATTCCCCGTTTCCGTCGACAATGCCTTCTCCACTGATACTCACGTCTTTACACTTGCTTGCACTGATGCACGGCACAGCCTTTTTACCGTCCTTGGCAAAGAGCGCCCT
>JAEEGF012447857.1_pt1 | contig 17200 bp, 14 predicted proteins | sample 9134171 | NCBI WGS metagenome assembly JAEEGF01 (sample SAMN16246542, study PRJNA631951) | gut metagenome | biome: gut microbiome; feature: rumen; material: AP-attached | host: Bos | place: Iran: Karaj | collected 2018-10 | reverse complement strand
GGGACGAGCATCTCCTCTTGCCTCGCTGCCATAAAGCCAAACCTCGACAGGGTATGGAAACAATACAAAGGCTTTTCTGATGGATTCTATGATGTTGGTTCGTCTCATTTTGATTGAATATCGCTGCAAATATAAACAAAAAGCGGAAGACGAAGGTGATTTATATAAGATTTGCGGAAGATTTGTTTCCTTATATAACCTTTGCTTCTTTCCAATAGGTAATCATCTCGTCGAGGGTGAGGTGCTGCACACCTTTGCCTTGCTCGCGGGCTTTTTGCTCGATGTAGGCGAAACGCTCGCGGAACTTCTTGTTGGTCTTTTCGAGGGCGTCGTCGGGGTTCACGCCGATGTAGTTGCCGTAGGCCGCCATGGCAAAGAGCAGGTCGCCGTATTCCTCTTCAATATGGGTAGTGTTGTCAGGCTTTTGCAACGCCTCAATGAGTTCGTCCTTCTCCTCCTCCACTTTCTGCCAAGCCTGTTCGGCATCGGGCCAACGGAAACCCACACCGGCGGTCTTCTGCGCCATGCGATAGGCCTTCAACAAAGATGGCAAACCCTCTGGAACGCCACCTAGCACGCTGCGGTTGTGCTCGCGTTCCAGCTTAATCTTCTCCCAGTTCTGCTCCACCTGCTCGGCATTCTCAACATGCTCGTTGCCAAAGATATGCGGATGACGAACGATCATCTTTTCGCAGATGCCGTTGAGCACGTCGGCGATGTCGAAGGCGCCCTGCTCCTGCCCTATCTTGGCATAGAAGACAAGATGGAGCATGAGGTCTCCGAGTTCCTTCTTCACGTCGTTGAGGTCGTCGTTGAGGATGGCTTGGCTGAGTTCGTAGGTCTCCTCGATGGTGAGGTGTCTCAGGCTGTGGATGGTCTGGGTGCTGTCCCACGGGCAACCCGCACGCACGGCATCCATGATATCTAGTAAACGTTTAAAGGCTTGAAGTCTCTCGTCCATAGTAACAATATTTGAAGGTGCAAAAGTAAGAATTTTGTAATTTTGCAGACTCGATGGAACGACAAAAAAGCCATAGCATCTTTTTCGTGCTGCTCACCTTATTATTAATAGGGAAACCAGCGGGTGCCCAGCTGAGCCACAAGAACTATGAGATTGAGGCGCGGGTGCATTATGGCTACATGTACTTCCAAAACGACGAATTCCACTCTGCCTTAGGGCGTTACAGCCGACACACGCCGAGCTACGAGTTCTCGCTGCACCGCAACACCTACGGGCAACACCGTTGGGAAGTGCTGCACAACTATCCTTCCATTGGGTTCACCTTTTATTACTCGGGTTTCGGCAACGACTCCATCTCGGCCGAGTTGGGCAAGGTATTCGCCCTCTACCCTTTCATCAACTTCCCCATCACACCTGGCGTACACAGCAGGCTGACGTTCAAGTTGGGTGTGGGTGTGGGCTACCTCACCAACAAGTTCGACCCAAAAGAGAACTACCACAACTACGCCATAGGCTCGCACCTAAATGCCGCCGTCAACCTGTCGTTCGAATACCGTCAGCGCATCGTCGAGCGACTGCATTGGGTGACTTCGGCGGGTTTGACCCACTTCTCGAACGGCGCCACACGCGCACCCAATATGGGCATCAACATCTTCAGCGTAGCCACGGGCTTTTCATGGTATCTGGCATCGCCCAAGACCCACATCGACAAGCGGCTACGACCCAAGAACTACCTCTTCGAGTTTGACGGCAAGCGGCATTTCGTCACTGACTACCAATATACATTGGGCTTCAAGGACTTGAGCCAACAATATGGTACTCACGAATACTTCCTCGTCCACGACTTGGCCGCCAATTTCATGTTTCAGATCACCGAACGCGACCAATTGGGATTGGGTGTCGAACTAGTCTACGACAACTCCGACAAAATCACCAAGCCAGACTGGGAAATCTATCTAAAGCCCGGATTCCTGTTGGCCTACGAGATGTTGCTCGACCGCGTCAGTTTCATGTTCAATGCTGGATTGCGCAATAACGTGCCCCTCAACTCTACGACTTATGGGATGCTGTTTTACCAAAAAGTGGCCGCCCGTTATTACTTCAACGAAAACCTGTTTGCCACGCTTGCCTTCACCACTTACGACATCAAGGCTGACTTCATCAGCTTTGGCATCGGCTATCATATCCAACACAAATACTATCTGCCAACCCATGAAAAGAAAACACATCGTAATCCTGTTTTCCCTCGTTAGCCTGCTGACCGCCTCATGCAGCAAGATGGACCAGCTCTTCAACAACGGGGAGCTCGTCACCGAACAGCGCAGTCTCGGCCAAAGGTTCAACACCATATCCATGTTCAACAACGTGAATGTCATGTTGGTACACGACAATTATCCCCATATTGAACTGACCTGTCCCGAGAACCTCATCAGTAAGGTGACGACCGAAATCGAGGGTGACACGCTTTTCATCAAAAACAAGAACGAATACAACTGGCTTCGCAGCTACGACTACGACATTAACCTGACGGTTTACTACGACAGCCTGCGCGAAATCAAATATGCCTCCATCGGCGACCTGCTTTGCACCGACTCTATCAAAGGCATCGGAGAGTTGGCTGTAGACTCAACAGAATTCGGCATTGACACCCTTTGGAACCGAAGTTTCTTCCTCAGCATCTATGAAGGTTGCGGCGACATCGACTTGACCTTCAACTGCAATGTGGTGAAAAACCAGTTCAACAACGGCACCTCCAAAGTCACCATGAGAGGCATCTCAGGCTATACTGAGATCATCATGCGAAGTTATGGTGTCGTCCATGCCGAGACCTTGGAATCCAACTTCGTCAGGGTGCAGTCGCATTCCACCAACGACGCTTACGTTTGGGCCAGAACCGGTCTTCGTGTCTGGCTCTACAGCATTGGAAACGTGTATTATAGAGGCAACCCATGGATCTCACAGCAATGCGAAAACGATGGGCAGGTCATAAAAATGCAATAATTTTGAAAAACATCTGAGAAAACATGGTTTTTGGTATGAAATTTGTAAAGTTTTGGTCAGTTTTATCCATCAGAAAACAGAATAAAAACTCAATAAAATGAAAGCGTTAAGACTCATCCCGATTATTGCCTTGATGGCCTTCGTCAGCTGCTCGGCGAACCGTCATGTTGCAAAAGACGACACTTACTACTCCCCTTATGGTAACAGTGGTGAGCGTTTGACTACCGGCAACGGCTCATACGTGAGCCCCAGCATCAGCAGCAGCTCGGAATACGACTATCAGGCCTACTATTCCGACAACAAGAATTACGTCAGCAATGCCGATCCCGTCTATCAGACCACGGAGACCGTGACCGACACCAACGGTGTGGTTTACACCACCACCGAGACCTATTACGATGCCGACTTCGCTAGCCGCATCAAGCGTTTCGGCACGCAGGCCTCCTCTACGAGAGACTATTACGATGATTACTACACGGGCGGCGACACCTACGTCTATGTCAACAGCTACGACCCCTTCTATTGGGACTACTACCCGAGCTATTATTACAGCTGGTACTATCGTCCTTATTGGAGCAGCTATTGGAGCTGGAACTGGTATTGGGGATATCCTTACTACTATAGCTATTGGGGCTATGATCCCTATTGGGCCTACGGCTGGGGTTATCACAACCACTACTGGCATCACCCGCATCACCATTGGGATGGTCACCACGGCGGAGGCCATCACAACGGCGGAAACGGAGGCGGCTTGGCCAGCTATGTAGCCACCGTGCGACATGGCAACAACGGCGTCAACGGCTCCTTGAGCCACAGCTTGGCAAATGACGGTCGCCAAGGCAGCCATAACGCAGGCAGCATGTCGGGCCGTGTCAACAACGGCGCCACTACTGGCCGGACTGAAGGCAGCATGTCGAGCCGTCCCACCGCAGGCAGCGCCTCGACCGGACGCGTCGGCAGCAGCACAAGCCGCACCAGGCCGACCGTGAGCAACAGGCCTTCGGCAAGCGCTAGCGGCCGCACGGGCAACGCTTCAACAAGCCGTCCCTCCAGCTCAGGCAACGCCCGCACAGGCAGCCAAAGCGGCGAACGTCAAAGCTACACCTCGCCTAACAACAGCCGTCCTTCGCGCTCCAGTTCAGAGTACGTGCGTCCGCAGGGCAACACATCGCGTCCCTCCACTTCAGGCACCAACAGGAGCAACTCTTCAAGCGGAAGCTACAACAGAAGCAACAGCTCAAGCGGCTCCTACAACAGAGGCAACTCGTCAAGCGGCAGCTACAACAGAAGCAGCTCGCCTTCGAGAAGCTCCTCGTCAAGCTCAAGCCGTAGCTCAAGCAGCGGCAGCTACAGCGGTGGAAGCCGTGGCTCGAGCTCAGGCGGCAGCCACAGTTCAGGTGGTAGCCACAGCTCAGGCGGCGGTCGCAGCTCAGGCGGTGGCGGCGGCAGAAGATAAATTACCGCCGAACCCGAAAAGTTGAAAATAAAAGACTACCTTTGCAGTTTAAATAGCAAGGTAGTCTTTTTTATTTCAAAGCCATGAAGAGAATCCTAACCACCACACTCGCGATGCTGTTCACCGTCATGCTGTTCGGTCAGGGCAGCGATGATGCCTATCTATATTCGCAGACCTACTATCAAGGTACAGCTAAAGCCATGGGCATGGGCAATGCCATGGGTGCCGTAGGTGGCGACATGACGGCCGTCTGCATCAACCCGGCAGGCATGGGCATCTATCGCAGCAATGAGTTCGCCACTACCTTCAATTTAATGGATAACTACCAAAGATCCACCTATTATGGAACTGCCAACGGCGCCAACAAGATGCGCCTTTCCATTCCCAACCTTGACTATGTGAGCACCAAACAAAGGAGCAACTACAAGCCTTTACGATATACCCAATTCGGCATCGGGCTTACCCGCACCAACGACTTCAACATCCACAGCTATGCCAAAGGCATCAACCCCACGAGTTCCAGAGCCAACAACGGAATTATCCCGAGTCAGCTCGATTCCATCGCCCCCGATGACCTCCCCGATGACGCGTGGCACATGTGGCAGACTTATCTTATTGACGACCACTATATAAACAAAGTCTATAACTATACAAGCAACGTCCCGCAAGGCAACATCTGGCAAAGTCAGGAAAACCACTTCAAGGGCCGCTCCGAGGAATGGACTTTTGCCGGTAGTGCCAACTTTTCAGATTGTCTTTTCGTTGGTGTCAGCGCCAATCTGACCCATATAAAGCGCTTGGGGACAAAGGTTTTTCAAGAAAACCGTGTTGAAGGCACCGACACGGCATTCGACCAATGGAATTTCAAGGAAGACCTCAGCAGCAATGCCTTAGGAGGCAACGTGAAACTCGGATTCATCTTCCAAGCCAGCCGTTGGCTTCGTTTGGGTGCGGCCTTCCATTCCCCCTGCATCTACAACTTTGACGAATCGTGGCAGACTGAGACCGAGTCCCAAATCGACCATATCACACAGAAATACATCAGTCCGGAGTCCAACTACGAATACACCTTCTACAGTCCGTTGAAATGGGTGGGTAGCATGGCCTTTATTATCGGACAGCGAGGCATAATCAGCATAGACGCGGAGTACACCAACTTTGGTGCGGCACGTTTCAAGGCCGATGACTACGACTATAGCACTGTCAACGAGAGCATCAAAAACACATATGGAAAGACATTCAACTTCCGCGCAGGCAGCGAATGGTCATTAGGGACTTCCTATCTGAGGTTAGGGGCAGCCTATTACGGCAGTCCTTTCGGCCTCGGCGAGAAAGGCGGCAGCATCAAAAAGGCTTCGTGCGGCATCAGCATCCCAGTTTCAGAAGCCGCCACCTTCGATTTCGCCTACGAGCTGACTTACGGGCAATCCTTCCTTTATTTATACGATGCCGGTGAGTTAGGCATCGAGCCCATCACGCAGAAGCAATTCAAAAATAATTTCGGCATCACCCTCAAAGTGCGGTTCTAAACGAAAAAAGGCTGTCCGAAGACAGCCTTAAGATAATCTTGCATCACTTTGATCAAGCGTTGTACTGCGCAATGATTCCTTTGTCGACAAGGATACGGCCGCAATACTCGCAAACGATGATTTTCTTGTGTGTGCAGATGTCCAACTGGTGTTGGGGCGGGATGCGGTTGAAGCAGCCACCGCAAGCCTCATCGAAGATGCCGACCACGGCCAGACCGTTGCGGGCGTTCTTGCGGATACGCTTGTAGGCGACCAAAAGGCGGTCTTCAACCAGCTTCTCACACTCGGCCGAGCGTTGCAGCAGTTGCTCCTCCTCTTTCTCAGTGCCTTCGACCAACGAATGCAGTTCATCCTTCTTTTCATTCAAGGAAGACTTCAGTTCGGTGAGACGCAACTGAGCCTCAGCCACCTTGGCAGCCACTTCGTTATCCTTAGTGGTAATCTCTCTAATGCGTTTCTCGGAAAGCTGGTTATCAAGCTGTTGATACTCAATCTCTTTGGTCAGCGAGTCATATTCGCGGTTGTTGCGGACGTTGTTCTGCTGTTCCTCATATTTCTTAATCAACGCTTCCGTTTCCTTGATCTTGATTTTAAAATCAGAGATGTCTTTCTGGTGCTTCTTGCTTTCCTCCTTGAAGTTGGAGATTCGCGTTTCCAAGCCAGCGATTTCGTCTTCCATATCCTGAATCTCAAGCGGAAGGTTACCACGGTAGGCACGGATCTCATCAATCTTGGAGTCGACCTGTTGCAAGGTATAGAGCGCCACCAGTTTCTGCTCAACGCTCACTTCTACTGGGTCTTCCACCGGTTTGGGAGCTTCTTCTTTCACAACAGGAGCCTCTTCTTGGGGAGCTTCAGCTTTTGGCTCAGCTGCAGTCTCGGCTTTTGCAGCCTTCTTAGTCGTCTTCTTGGTTTTCTTTTCTTCAGCGGCCTCTTCCTTCACCTCGGGCTCAGCTGTTGCCTTAGTCGTTTTCTTCGTTGCCTTCTTGGTTTCTTTAACTTCTTTTACTTCAGTAACTTCCGTCACCTCAGCAACCTCTTTGTTTTCTTTCTTAGCCATATTGTGATTACTTATTTTTTACAAAATAATGGACCGAATTTGTCTTCGTTTCGGCAATTTCGGCTGCAAAGGTAGGAAATTTTTTCCGAATCAAATCACATAATAATTCTTTCGTGAATTGTTCCGTCTCGAAATGTCCGCCGTCGACAAGCAGGATGTTACCTTCCGGAACGAAAAAGTCATGGTATTTGATGTCGGCGGTGAGGTAAGCATCCACTTTTTGGCGCAGGGCTTCGGGCATGAACGGGCTTCCCGAGCCGCCACAGAGCGCCACTATCCGGATTTTACGACCCGTCAAGGCGGAATGACGCAGGCAGGGCGAGCCAATGGTATCGGCAACTAACGCAAGAAAAGCGTTCTCCCCCATCGCATTGTCAAACTCACCCACCATGCCGGCACCGGCCAGTGGGAACTCGTTTTCGAGGGCAAATACATCGTAGGCTACCTCCTCATAGGGGTGCACCTTCAGCATGGCGGCGACCACCTGATTCAAGGCGTGCTTAGGCACTACGGTCTCGATACGCACCTCGTCCTCGAAATGCACCTTGCCAACTTCACCCACGTAGGGATGCGCCGATTCTCCTGCCTTAAACGAGCCTTTTCCCTGAGCGTTGAAGCTGCACGAGTTGTAATTGCCAATGCAGCCGGCACCCGCGTCAAACATGGCCTGACGTACCTCTTCGGCAGCTGAAATCGGGACAAAGACCACGAGTTTCTTCAGATTATTCTCAAAAGGCTGCAAAATGCGCAGGTTTTTCAGGCCCAAACGCTCTGCCAACACGCGGCTCACACCCAAATAGCTATTGTCCAAGTTGGTGTGCATCGAAATCATGGCGATGTCATGCTTGATAGCCTTCATCACGGCACGCTCGATGTATGTCTCGGGTGTCAAATGCTTCAAGCCTCGGAAAATCAAAGGGTGGTGGCTGATGATGAGGTCACAGTGTTTGGCAATGGCTTCGTCAACGACTTCCTCGGTGATATCCAAGCAAATTAAGGCTTTACGGACTTCCGCATTGAGGTCACCCACCTGTAGACCAGCGTTGTCATAGCTCTCCTGCCATTGCAATGGCGCCACCTCGGTGATGCAGTTCAAAATATCTTTTACAAGCATATTATCAAAATTTGGCTCAAAATTAGCAAATTTTATCTAATTTTGACCCCTACAATGAGAATTTTGCTTTTGCCTATATCGCTTTTTTATCATATTGTGCTGGCCATCAGACACAAGCTCTACGATTGGCACATCTTGAAAACCACACGATTCGAAAAGCCCGTGATATGTGTGGGCAACCTCAACCTTGGCGGTACGGGAAAAACACCGCATACGGAATACCTTATCTGTCTTTTGAAGAACGATTACCATGTGGCGACCTTAAGCAGAGGCTATGGCAGGAAAACGAAAGGCTTCAAACAGGCAGAAAGCACAAGCACTTACGAAGATTTGGGCGACGAGCCACTGCAATATTTCAATAAGTTTCCCGAGATTCAGGTAGCAGTAGACGAGGACCGCGTGAACGGTGTTCGCAAACTGATGACAAGCAAATACCATCCCAAAGTCATCCTATTGGACGATGCTTTCCAGCACCGGAGCATCAGCGCAGGACTAAACATCCTGTTGACCGAATACCAGCATCTTTATACTGATGATTTCCTTTTTCCAGCGGGTACTTTGCGCGATGTAAAATCTGCTGCAAAACGCGCTGATATCATTGTGGTAAGCAAGTCGCAAGAGGATCTGAAGGAAGACGAAAAACGACAGATTATCAACAAATTGAAGCCTAAAGAGCATCAAAAGGTGTTTTTCTCCTATCTGGAATATGCCCCTTTGCAACCCGTAAACGAAAAGGCAAAAGCAGTGGATGACGAGAACGCCGATTCGGTTTTGGCTTTTTGTGGCATCGCCAAGCCCAAGCCATTTATTGAAGCATTGAAAAAACGACATAAAAACGTTGATTATCTGACATTTGCAGACCATCATGCTTACACGGAAAATAACGTGGCAGCCATCCTCAAACGCTTTGAAAGCCTCAACGGCGAAAAGAAAATAATCGTCACCACTGAAAAAGATGCCGCGCGATTGACAAATTCTCCTTATCTTTGTCAGTTTGAATGCGCATCGCTGTACGTTTTGCCCGTCAACGTGCGTTTCCATGAAGAAGAAAAGTTTAACGAAGAAATATTGAATTATGTACGAAAGAATTCTCACGACAGTTGAGTATATCAACAAGAAAACCAACAACTTCCGTCCCGAAGTCGGCGTTGTTCTAGGTTCTGGCTTAGGTGGCTTGGCCAACGGCATCACCGTGGAATATGCCATCCCCTATTCAGAAATCCCGAGTTTTCCCGTCTCCACGGTAAAAGGGCATCAAGGACAATTGCTATTTGGCACCATCGCCGGACGTAAAGTCATCGCCATGCAAGGCCGCTTCCACTATTATGAAGGCTATCCGATGAGCGAGGTCGTCTTTCCCATCCGCATGATGATGCAGTTAGGCATCCAGTTCCTCATCCTCAGCAATGCCGCAGGCGGACTCAACCCGAGCTTCCACGTGGGTGATATCATGATCATCATCGACCAGATTCACGCCATGCCCAATCCCTTGATTGGTCCCCATGACGAACGTTTCGGCGAGCGCTTCCCTGACATGAGCGAACCTTACGACAGACGCCTCATCAAGTTGGCTGACGAGATTGCCATGGAAAAAGGCATCTGGGTGCAGCATGGCGTGTATTGCTCCACCTCTGGCCCGACCTATGAGACCCCTGCTGAGTGCCGTTACTTCCGCATCATCGGTGCCGACACCATTGGCATGTCGACCACACCAGAGGTCATCGTGGCACGTCAAGGCAAACTGCCTGTCTTCGGCCTATCCATCGTCTCCGACATGGGTAACATCTACAGCATGGATCACACCGTCACCATCACGCACGAGGAAGTCATCAAGGCAGTGAATGCTGTGGAACCCAAGCTCATCACCCTCATCACGGAACTCATTCGCCGTAGCGCTGATATTAAGTTCTGATGGCCGTCTATTTCGTCACCGATTTCCATTTGGGCATCCCCACGCTTGAGGACAGTCAAGAGCGCGAACGCAAGCTATTGCGCTTTTTCGACATGATTCGACCCGACTGCGAAGAGCTTTACCTGATGGGTGACCTTTTCGACTTCTGGTTCGAGTATAAAACTGTGATTCCCAAGGGCTTTGTCAGGCTGCAAGGCAAACTAGCCGAGTTCACTGATGCGGGTATTCCCGTGCACATGTTCATCGGCAACCATGACCTATGGAGCTTCGGTTACCTACATGACGAACTTGGCCTTGAAATGCACCGCGAACCTGTCATCAAAACCATCAAAGACAAAAAGTTCTTCCTCATTCACGGCGATGGCAGAGGGCCAGGCGACAAAGGTTACAAGTTCCTCAAGAAATTGTTTGAATGCAAGTTCAACCAATGGCTGTTCCGATGGTTGCATCCCGACATTGGCATTGGCTTGGCCTTGAAATGGTCGCACAATCACCGCCTGAAGAAACTCAAGAACGAGGTGGAGCGCGGTTATTACGACGATATTCCCAACACCCGCCTTTACCAATACGCCAAAGAACAAGCCGCCCTTGACCCAAGCATCGACTTCTTCGTCTTCGGCCACCAGCACAAACCCATGCAATACCAGACTGGCGACCATGCTCTGACCACTGTCGTGGGCAACTGGATTTATGACTTTACTTATGCGGTGTTTGATGGGGAAAGCATGGAATTGAAACGGTATGAAAAGACTGATGATATCTTTGAATCTTAAATCTTTGAATCTTAAATATTGAATCCTTATGCAAATCACAAAGAACTACATTGAAGCCAACAAAGAGCGTTTCCTTGAGGAACTGTTTGGCTTGATCAGAATCCCATCCATCAGTTCGGAATCGGCGCACAAGCCAGACATGATCCGCTGTGCCGAATACTGGCGCGACGCCATCCTGGCCGCCGGTGCCGACAAGGCCGAGGTGATGCCTACCGAGGGCAACCCTATCGTTTACGGCGAGAAAATCATCGACCCGAAACTGCCTACCGTCTTGGTTTACGGCCACTACGACGTGATGCCTGTCGACCCCATCGACCTGTGGCACACCGACCCGTTTGAGCCTGTCATCAAGGACGGCAAAATCTGGGCTCGCGGCGCCGACGATGACAAAGGACAGTCGTTCATGCACGCCAAGGCCTTCGAGACCATGGTGAAGACCAACACCCTTCCCTGCAACGTGAAGTTCATGCTCGAAGGCGAAGAGGAAATCGGCTCGGGTAGCCTCTCGAAGTGGGTCGTGGAGTACAAAGACCTTGTCAAGGCTGATATCATCCTCGTGTCCGACACCTCGATGATTGGCACCGACGTGCCGAGCATCACCACTGGCTTGAGAGGACTCGCCTACTGGGAGATTGAAGTCACTGGTCCCAATGCCGACCTGCACTCCGGCCTCTTCGGTGGCAGCGTGGCCAACCCGCTCAACACCCTCTGCGAGATGATTGCCAAATGCATGGACGGGAACAACCACATCACCATTCCGCATTTCTACGACGACGTCATTGAATGCTCCGCCCGCGAGCGCGAGCTGCTCAATATGGCACCCTACAACGAGGAGAACTACAAGAACAGTGTCGGTGTGAAGGCTTTACGTGGTGAGGAAGGCTACACAAAGATTGAAAGAGTCGGCGTGCGTCCCACCTTCGACCTTTGCGGCATGTGGGGTGGGTACACGGGCGAAGGCTCAAAGACCGTGCTGCCTTCGAAGGCATACGCCAAGCTGTCGTGTCGTCTGGTGCCCAACCAAGACCACGAGAAGATTGCCGTGTTGGTGAAGGACTACTTCGAGAAGAATGCTCCCGAATATGTCACGGTGAAGGTAACACCGCTACATGGCGGACAAGCTTACGGCTGCCCCATTGACCTGCCGGCTTACAAAGCTGCGGAAGCCGCCTATTTGGACACTTACGGCAAGTTGCCTATCCCGATGCGCTCGGGCGGCTCCATCCCGATTATCGCAAGATTCGAGGAAGTGTTGGGCATCAAGTCCATCCTGATGGGCTTTGGCCTCGGCGAAGATGCCATCCACTCACCCAACGAGAACTATCGCCTCGACCACTTCTACAAAGGCATCGAGACCATCATCGCGTTCTATCAACACTTTGCCAAGGGCGGCGAAATCGCTTAAACATAAAGGATAGCTTTATTTGGAGGAAGGGCAATTCGTCCTTCCTCCATTTTATGTCCAAATCCAACCCGTTTTGAAAAAAATGACTACTTTTGCAAAAGTAATCTATAAAAAATGGAAGAGAAAGTAATCAACGACATCAAACAATTGCTCCTGCTGAACTTACCTTCTGGAGGATATGCATTGTTGTATGGCTCAAGGGCAAGAGGTGATGCACATTCAGGTTCTGATTGGGACATCCTCATTGTCCTTGACAAAGAGAAACTTTTGCCCGAAGATTACGACACCATTTCATACCCACTGAGAGAACTCGGTTGGGAACTTGGCGAATACATCAACCCTGTGATGTACACCGCCAAGGAATGGGAAAGCAGCAAGTTCACACCATTTTATCATAATGTCATTGACGACGCAATACGATTGGCATGAAACTGACTGACGAAGAAAGGCAGATTGTAGTAGGCCTACAAATGGAAAAGACACACCGTTTTCTTGAACAAGCGGACGAAATGTGTAGACAAAAATATTGGGACATTGCTTCCAATCGATACTATTACGCTTGTTACCATGCGGTTCAAGCATTACTCATCAAAAACGAATTGGTTGCACACACACATGATGGTCTATTAACCCAGTTCGGGCTTCATTTCGTAAAGACTGGAAAAGTGGAATCAAGGCTCGGTGCTTTTCTTTCTCGAATGGAGCAACTTCGAGAAAAGGGAGATTACAATTGTTTCTATTCCATTACAGAAGAAGAAATTGAAACGATAACAGAACCAACAAAAGAATTGATTCGACGGATTGAGGAACTTTTGACTGAGTAGATTCTGTTGCACAAAGGCAATAAAAGGAAGAGTCGGTTGGCTCTTCCTTTTTCGTATCATCATTCCTTGATGATTTGCTTGTACTTCAGCTTGGTCACCGCGCCAAACTTGCCCAATTCCTTCTTGTCGATCTTCTTCTCGTTGCCCGACATCATGATGACCACGGGGCGGCCTTTGATCATACGGTTATAGAAGCTCTGCACATCGTCAAAGCTAGCTTTGCGGATGATTTCCGTGGCCTCGCCGCGCGGATCGTGGTCATAGCCTTTCTTCATCCAATTCTGAACCGTCCCAGGCAAGGAGCGGAAATTGACATAATCACTTGAGCGTGACTTCAGCAAGGCCTCTTTCGAAGCATTGAACTTCTCCATTCGTACAGGCATGTTGACAATCAAACCCTTAAAAGCATTCATGCCGTCCAAGGTCTTGTCGGACTGAGTTCCCAAGAAACCAAAGAGATTGCCCGGTTTGCGCTCCAAATAGTCATAGCGATAATTGGCGTAGGCCGTATAACCCAACGAACGAAACTCCCTAATTTCTTGGAAGACGATGGAGTACATGTCCGTTCCGAAATATTTACTGAACAAGCTAGACATAGCCTCGTCCTTGGCATTCAGCTTCTCGCCTGACACATAGAAATAGATGTTGCTCTGACGGAATTTCTTGTTAGAGGCAATAAACACCTGTGGCTCAGCATATTTCTTCTCCACACGAATCTTTTCTTGACCCTTGAGGGTTACTGAATGGACGAGTTGGTTCTCTTTCAGCATACTCACAACCAATTCCGGCTGGGTATTGCCGCTATACAGCACATAACCATCGTATTTCAAGGCTTCTGCCACTTCGGCCAGCAGTGACTCACCGCTCTTCTTTCTCCATTCCTTCAAGGAAGAATGGTTCAGGAATGAGGATTGGTCGCCATAAAGCGCATACTCGCGCACGGCTTGCGCCCATGTGGAGGCATCTTCGCGTTGGGTGCTAAGGTCAGTCTTCATGCCATCCACCATAGTCTCGATATACTTCTCCTCGTTGGAAGGGTTCTGCAACTTACGGCTGCACAAAGCCATGATTTCGTTGAGGTCTTTCTCGAAGCCTGTCAAATGAACAGTAAACTGGTTGTCAGAGGCATAGAAGCCAACTGTGGCACCCAGCTTTTGCAATTGAAGCGCAAATTCTTCAGGCGTTTGCGTCTTGGTGCCCTGCATCGTCAGATAGGTCACCGCACGGTCCAAGTCGGGGTCGTTGGCCGTACCATAGTTGAAGTTAACCTTCAAATCAAAGATATCGTTACGCGGATTAGAGGTTGAGAACAGCTTGAAACTATCGTTGACCTCAGTAATCACCACATCTTCACCAAACTTAACGACCTGTGGCTCAACCTCAGGCACCTGTTGGGCTTCGATGGCTTTGGCAAAATCGGACTTAGCTTCAGTATTCTTGGCCTCGATGGGTTTCCAATTGGGTTTGTCTACTTTGTCCTTATCAGGGAAGCCCATCTTGGAGCGTACATCCAGATAGTTGTCGGCAAAATATTTGTTGGCGATGGCCACCACTTCATCTTTGGTGATAGTCTTCAGACGCTCTGTCTCAGCCTGATACTCTTCATAGGTTTGGCCATTGGATTCCAACTGAAGGAAAAGGCTTGACAAACTTCTTAAACTCTCCGTCTCTTTCAAACGATCCATCAGCATAGTCATGCGCATTGCCTCGAAGAGATCGTCGCTAAACTCGCCTTTCTTCAGTTGATCGAGGCAACCGAAAATGAGACCTTCGGCCTTTTCGTGCGACTGACCCAACAATTTGGGGACGTAGATCATCACATTACCGCCATAATCCTCCAACGAGAGGGGCAACATTATGGCAGCCATAATATCTCCGTCTCTCATCAGTTTGTCCATCAAACCTGTCTCACCATTGGCGAAAATCGAGCAGGCAAGGCTCAGCGGCAACAAGTCAGGGTCGGAATTCTTAACACCAGGGAATATCAATGCGCCCATCTTGATGGGTGTCATTCTGACCTCCTTCACCGTTGAGCCATTGAACCTCGGCAAGGTGTAGGTAGGTTCCTTGGGCAGTTCGCCGCTGCGCCATGAACCAAACTTCTCTGCCACCATGGGTTCAGCAGCATCGATGTCGAAGTCACCGACAAGGATAAGTGTCATATTGTTGGCTACATAGTAGGTATTGTAGAACTCACGCATCCTACTGGTCTGCGGGTTCTTCAGATGTTCAGTGTAACCTATGACAGGACGGCCGTAGGGATGTTCACCAAAAGCCTCTTTGAATAGGTACTCCTGGAAGGCGGATATAGGGTTGTCGCCATACATGTTCTTTTCTTCGTACACCGTCTCCAGCTCCGACTGGAACAGGCGGAACACAGGATTGCGGAAACGTTCCACATACACATCCATCCACTTGGAGAGTTGGTTGGATGGGAAGATGTTGTAGTACATTGTCTGGTCATAGGATGTGCCTGCATTCAAACTTTTTCCGCCCATCTGCGTAAGGATGACATCCACTTCATTCGGAATGGCATAGTCGGCAGATTTCTGCGACAAGACATTGATTTTCTGCTGGATGGCCTGCCTCTCAGCAACATCTGAAGTCTCATGCAATCTGTCATACATTAGGTCGATGCTGTCCAAATAGACTTTTTCGGCCTCCCAATTGGTCGTGCCGATTTTATCCGTTCCCTTGAACATGATATGCTCAAAGTAGTGTGCCATACCTGTGGCCTCCACAGGGTCATTCTTGCTGCCCGCATGGACATAGACGGCACCATAAATCTCAGGTTGCGAGTGGTCTTCACACATCACCACCTTCAATCCATTGTCCAAATGGAAAGTCTTGGTTTTCAGGTCTCCGCTTTGAGCAAAAGACACCGTTGTTCCTATTATGAGGAGGAACAGGATAGTTAGTTTTTTCATTTTGATGTATTTAAATTGTTACTCGATTCCAAACACTCTTTTATATTGCTCCGCGACATAGGCATCCACCCAATCGTAATATGCCTCCATCGCTTGGGTATTCCTCGTCATCCGTAGTGCTACAACGGCTTCTTCGCCTCGGTGCATCACCTCTTCTTCAATTGGCAATATTTGCTGCAAGATTCCCGTCCCTTGTTTGTTGATCAACGGAGCAAGATTGCCATAAAACGAAGTATTGTTGCCTTTTTTCAGAGTAAAAACGTGCGACTTCAACTCCAAACCCATCTCGTTCAGTCGAGAGTGGCCTGTGCCGTCATCCGTCACGAGTGCAGGTAGTTTCCCCGATGGCAATAGCGCCAAAGGCATGGCTATGGTGGTCAAAGGCCAACCCATGATAGTCCAACTGATGGTGTTCAGCGGTGACTCATCAGGTCTAACACCTTGCACCAACACCACAGAAGCCGTAGAGTAACGTGTAATATAGTCATGGAACGAGACATAACATGTATCCGTCTCTGTCTCAGGCATCATATCATACATTTCGAGTTGAGTCACACCGTGTTTCAAATAACGCGAGATGTGAGTAATCAAATAATCATGCTCAAGATGCCCTTCTTTGCATGCTTCTGCCATGAATGCGGTAATGGCTTGGTAACGTTCCACCCCTTGGTCCAACTTATGGTTGCCTGTTGTGCCGAAATTGGTTCGCATCAGATAGCCGTCAGGTGCCACTGAAGGGTCGTTCACATCGAACTTTACATAATTATAGTTACCCGTCTCATAATAGGCGCAACCGCCCTTGGCATCCAACACAGCGAAATTGGAGTTGATGTCCATAGGTTTCTTCACCGTATCGAGCAGCCGCTCAAAATCCTCCAATGAGGCACAGAGTTCCAAGGCCTTACGGATGAAAATGCCATCGCCATCGGTGTCGCCTCCGTCGCCATTCAAGTTATAGGCCGCTGTGTTGATGATGCCAAATCCAGCTTCATTGTGACCGCCCCAAACATCGACAGGAGTCGTATCTTCGGCATTCACCAAGCCAAGATAGCGGTAGCGCTGGCCTTGCACCACCATCATCATATTGTGCACCTTCCCCGAGTCGCGGTGCTTGAAAATCATAGGACGACCATCTTTGGTGACACGGCCAGAAACAATGACCGAGGTGCAGGCCATCACTGGCTGCACCTCGGTCATCATAACTGCCAATACCACAAGGGAGATCAATATCTTCTTCA
>JAEEGF010054489.1_pt1 | contig 17200 bp, 13 predicted proteins | sample 9134171 | NCBI WGS metagenome assembly JAEEGF01 (sample SAMN16246542, study PRJNA631951) | gut metagenome | biome: gut microbiome; feature: rumen; material: AP-attached | host: Bos | place: Iran: Karaj | collected 2018-10 | reverse complement strand
CTTGTTATCCAGCATTGATCTTTCCATATCTAATCTCCGTCTCTAGAGTTAATCTTTAACTAACTGATTATATAATAATACACCGTAAACGTCAAAATTCTCTTACGATAGTCCGGGGGACAAAAACATATCTGTCTTCTTGGCACGCTTGCGCTCGATGATTTTTGGCAGCGGTACCAGGCTCGAAAGGACCTCGCCAGGTGCCGGCCAAAATCAACGGCCTGCGAGAGACAGATATTGTTTTTGTCCCCCTCACTCAGCAAGCAGGGGTAAGTTTGACAAATGTGCAGTCGTTCCAGATGCACTTATAAAACCTCCCTGTTGATACCTTCCAGATCAACGGCCGGCGAGAAACAGATATTGTTTTTGTCCCCCTCATCCAATAGGTCAGGAATAGCTTTAACGTTTACCTGACTTCGTAGGTGCACCACATATCCTCGGAAAAGACTCCGGTCATGGTGGTTACGTTTGTGCAGCTCTCAAGGAGGTTGGAGAAAGCCTTACTCTGGAGGTCGTCATCTGCGGCGTAGAGGATGATCTCGTCCGCAGAGGTTATGGCAGGGTCCGTTATGGGGGAGAGGTTCTCTTCGTCCATGTAAAAGACTTCCGGGTACTCCAGAAGCTCATCTGTCAGACGCCATACGTTCTGGGGTGTTGCAGGGTTGAACATGACAACCGCCACCTTGTCAGAGTTTTCGGCAGCGTAGGCTGTCTTTTCAGTATCCTCGGGATACAGGAAAAGAACTCTTTTGTCCGAAACATGGCCTTTAAGAAGCAGAGCCAGGCACACAGCAAAAAAAGCATATGTCAGGACCCTGCTGCCGCCCACAGATTCAAGGACATATCCCGCATCCATAAACACCAGAAGGATGATCAGGCCGTAGATCGGCATCTCGTAGCGGTTAGAAGCAGCCCCTACCAAAAGTGCCGTCTTGGACGCAAGAAGAAAGTATCCGGCAGTTCCGGCCACCAGTACTATCAGGGGGGCATTTGAGACGGTTCTCCTTGTCTTTGTCTTGTTCTGATTCCCCGGCCTTACTTTTCTATTTGATGAGTCAAAGTGTAACGTCCCCCTTGACTTATTCGTGATCTTCACCAGGGTGCCCACAAACAACAGCGCTGCTATGACCACCAGGCCTCCGCCGAAGACGAAGTCGTTCAGAAGCCCTGTAAAAAACGACAGGCGCATCATAGTGTTACCCATGTCGAAAAAGCTACCGGAGGCGCCTGTTCCCCTGTAGCCTCCGAACATGTGACTTAGGGCAGAGGGGTAGGTGATGACAGAAAGGGCCAAAGAAAGGGCGCAGCCTGCCACATACAAAAGGCCTCCGCGTATATCTTTTTTTGAAAACACAATAAAAGCTGCTGTGGCAACTCCGATACAGAAAAAGAAAAATATATAGAAGTACTGGATAAGAAAGCCAATGTAGGAAACCGCCATAATTGGCAGAAGGCCCTTTATAAGCAGGGCCTTAAGGTCCAGGGAAAGGTCGTCATACTCCTGCACCAGCCTCACATGGAGATAGGCGCAGGCCATCAGCGCAGCCCCCAGCCAGGCGTACATCCTTACAAAGATGTTGGATGAGACAGTCTGCGGGCCAAGGCCCCAGAAAACCAGGGTCAGAAGCTCCACCCAGAAGGTGACCTTAAGCCTTTCCATCAGAAGACACATAAAGAAAAAGGCGATGGTAAAGGCAATGAGGTTTGTGATGATGCCTGTCCACTTGGTAAACACCCCGGGTACCAGTGAGCAAAATGTGTGAAAGATAAAGTAGTAAAAGGGCGGGTGCACATCCCAGCTCTGGACCAGCTTCACCAGGCCGTAGTTAAAGCCCTCACCCTTTTTTACAGCGAATTCATCCAGGATGGTCTGTCTGTCCTGCCACTCCCTGTCGGGCTGGAACAGGCCAACGCTTCTGTTGGAGGAATAGTAGGTATAGTACTCGTCCTCGTGAAAGCCCGCCTTTTCTGCGCCGTAGACAAGGCTCAGGATCACTGACGCCACATAGATCAGGATAAATATGTACTTTTTGATACGATTAAAGTCCTTTGAGTCCGGCATGGGTCTTCCTGACAAATCTCGGGGCCGTAGACAGCAGTAACAGATAGAGCTTCTGTTTGGAAGTCAGGTACCTGTTCCCCGGTATTTTGCTGCGGTTTTTGCGTAGATTCCTGACAACCTCCATGTAAAAGGCGTTGTCGGAAGTCATTTTTGATATGGGAATATGCAGAAGGTAGTCCAGCCTCTGGACAAAGCCAAAGCGCTCTGCCACCTCGGTAAGCTCCGGGTGACTTCGCTTTACCAGCTCCAGCGCCACATCCGCATTCCTCACAATGTCCGTAAAGACTGAAGGGAAATAGTCCCTGTCCTCCTTCTTTTTGCGGGAGTTGCTCCCTGTCCTGTAAAAGACATGGTACCCTCTCTCCGGAAGGCTCACCAGCCTGTTCACCTTCTCCAGCATGTGGATCATCAGGTAGAAGTCCTCGTTGAGCTCCCCTTCGGGAAAGAGCATATCCTCAGTGAAAAGAGATCTCTTCGTCAGCTTGGTGCAAAAGGACGCATCCCCTGTATGCATGAGAAGGGTCCGAAGGTGCTCCTCTGGAGATATCACCGTCTCCCTTGCCGGAGGCGTAAGAACATCCGGCAGCATCTGCCCGTCCTCTGCCATCTCATCCCTGCCGATCTGGACCATGTCAGCATCGTTTCTGATGGCAGCATCCAAAAGGAGCCTGTACATATCAGGTGATATGAAATCATCGCTGTCCACAAAGCCGATGTAGTCTCCGCTGCAGCTTCTTATGCCAAGATTTCTGGCGCTGCTGGAGCCTCCGTTTTCCTTGTGAAGTGCCCTGACATTGGGAAACCTTTCTGCCAGCTCATCGGCTTTTTTGCCCGTTCCATCTGTGGATCCGTCATCCACCACGATGATCTCCAAAAGCTTAGAAGGATAGTCCGAAGCAGCCACGGAGGATACGCACTTCTCCAGCAGGTCCTCTATATTGTACGCCGGTATTATCACCGAAATTCTCTGTTCTGGCATCTAGTCCTCCGATTGTATGTGTTCCCGGGTCCAAATCCGGCTCGTCTGCCGGCGGAGACAAAAATACATCTTTTGCTCATATTAAACCAAGCGCTCCACTGAACCCAGTGCATCAATCTCTGCGTGCAAAGGCACTTAAGATTGATTGGTCTCAGCTCCACGGTTTAAAATGTCGCAAAGTGATGTACTTTTTGTCTCCGCCGGCAGCCGAGCCGGATTTGGACCCTCATTTTATCATTCAAGCCGTTTTTTCCCTGCAGTGTCCTTAGAACATCCGGTGCCTTTAGGATTTGGGCTCGTCATTTCATTATTCCAGCCGATTTTTTTCCTGAAGCGTCCTTAGAGCCCCCGGGGCCTTAAGGATCTGAGCTCTGCTCATGGGGCCTTCCTCTGAAAAGGATGGATCCCTGCCCTCAAGGAACTCGCTGCAGAAACGCACCAGCTCCCCTGCAGCGCGCCTTGCGTTCCAGGTGCTGTTTATGGTATGGAAGGCCCACTGTCCCAGAAGGGGTATCATCTCGGGCTTTTCAAAAAGCTCCATGACCTTTTTTTCAAAATCCGCATAGCTTCCGCCCTGATACACAAGGCCGTTGAAGCCCTCCGATATAAGGAAGGGTACAGAGCCCGCCTCCGCGGAGGCCACCACAGCGCAGCCGCACTGCATGGCTTCGTTCACAACGGCGCCCCAGCCCTCAAGATAGTTGCTGGTGAAAAGAAAAATGTCTGCCCTCTTCATGGCCTCTATAACTTCAGGGGGCTTCCTGCCTCCTGACACTTTAACCACATCCGCAAGGTCCATGGTCTCCACCATATCAAGAAGCCTCTCCTTCATGGGTCCCTCGCCTATGATCTCAAGCTCAAACCCTGCGCCATCTTTTTTAAGGTGCCTCGCCAGCTTAACTGCATACTCCGGGTGCTTGAGCTCGATAAGTCTTCCGGCCCAGAGGATCTTCTTTATTCCGCTGCCGTCGCCTTCCTTTTCTTTTTCAGGGAAAGAATAAACCCCGGCATCGGGGAAGTACCCCCACTTCAGCATCTTACCGGGGTAGCTCTCTATCAGATGAAAGTCAGAGGCCACATAAGCTCCGGTGCACAAAAGGTACACAGGCATATTTCTGTAGACGAAGTGCTCCCGGTACTTGTGCATCAGCCCCTTGGGGCTTAGGAACTTCCACTGTCCCTCCCTGTAGATCCTCTCGCTGACCCTGAAGGACAGTTTGCCGGAGGATAATCTCTTTTCCTCAAGATCCTCTATCATCCCCTCGGTCCAGCCAAAGAGTACCACATCGCTGTTTAATATAAGGTCCCTTGCCCTCTCCTCGTCCTCGTAGTACAGGACCACAAAGGGCAGGGTCTTCTCATCCACGGCCCAGCCCATGCTGACTCTCTTTTCCTCCATGGGCATGACCTGCACAAAGTAAAACTCAGTTCCGTTTTCCGCCTGCGACATGGCCCTGCAGAAGGGCAGCTGGTGATGATTTATGTAATTACTGACAAAGGTGATCTTCACTTATGCATCCTCTGAAGGCCGGGCAATGGTCTCATATATCTCAATAAGTCTTTTGTAATTGGTGTCGGGGTTGTGGGTCTGTCTGGCGTGTATGCTGGCGTTGTCGCCGTAGACCGCGGCGATGACAGGCTCATCCCACATCTGAAGTATGGCCTTTGCCAGGTCCTGTGGATCCCCCTTCTCAAACAAAAGCCCGTCCTTATGTTCATTGATCATGCTGGGAATACCTCCGCATCTGGAAGCCACCACAGGCACTCCAAGAAGCATGGCTTCTCCCACGGAGTTGGGGGAGTTTTCCACAATCGATGGGCACACAAAAACGCTGGCCTTAAGGTACTGCTCCTTCATGCCGGCATCGTCCTTCATGCCCACCATGGTCACTTTCTTTTTGAGCCTGTACCTGGAAATAAGGCCCTTTATATATTTGCTGTAGGCACTGGCCCTAAGAAAATACGGATATCTGCTCCTGCCCTTTCCGATGATGTTGTTGCCCGCCACAAAGATCTGGGCATCGGGATATTTCTCAAGCAGAAGCGGCATGGCCTGAAGCACAAAGTGAAAACCCTTTAAGGGGTAGTCCCCCTGGGAGAGAAAGATGCTGTGGGGAACCGCTGCCTTCTCGCTCCACTTGCCCATATAAAAACAAGGCCTCATGGTCTCGTTCATCTCAAAATATCTGGCGGAGGGGTTTATCCTTGCTGTCTCTTCCCTGTCAAAGGCCGTTCTGCCTGTGATGTTGCCGCAGAGCATTATGGACTCTCTCTCATATTCAGCCCTGTTCTTGAACTTCTCCTGCTGCTGCAGAAGTGAGTCCTCCTTGAGCCTGTCCCTGAAGGTCGCTGAGCGCTGTACCTCCTCAGGGATCTGCGCCATGTACTCCCTGGCAATGGCTGTGCACACGCCCTGTATCCCCAGAAGCACCCTGTCAGGATTTCCAAAGGCCCTTATCATGGCCAGTGTATGTGGAAATTCCGTGCCAAAGACGTGCAGGATATCCGGCTTAAAATCATCCAGTATCACATGGAATCTGTTCTCCATGGCTCCGTCGTACTTCTCCGGATGGGCCAGATCCTCCCTGAAGCTGTAGTAGGTGACACCGTCGATCACTTCCCCGGCAGCATGCATATCCCCATCAGAAGGAAAGCACACGCCAAGCTCTATGGGCGTATCCCCCTTCTTGCCTTCCGTTATTCTGTTTAAGCACCCTGACAGCCAGCCCTCCCTGAAGGAATACTCCAGGTTGTGTGCCTTGGCATAGGCAGGGAGCATGATATTACAAAGCCAAAGAACTCTCAAAGCGCTCTCCTTATTTCTTCCTTCTCCTGATTGAATAGATCGCATCCTTAACTGCGTTGTAGGCACCTGCCGTCACCCTGTTGGAGGCTATGGCAGTCCTTAAAGGCGCCAGTGTAAGGATACGCAAAAGGTCGTACTTTCTGACCTTAGAGGATGGCAGGTACATCTTGATGATGTTCTTGCGCTCCTGCTCTGATATCTTAAGATTCTGAGCCGAATAACCACCGCCCTCATAATCCGTGATCAGCACAGGCATGTACACCGTTTCTGCCTTTTCTTTATAAAAGCACCTGAGAAACTGCTCGTAGTCTGCTCTGACCTTGAAGGTCAGATCAAAGGGATTCCTGTAGATGAGTCTCTCGTCGTAAAAGCAGGCCTGGTGCGATGGAACATTCCTGTAGCAGGCGTAGTCATCTATCGATGGGTTCGATGCCACCCTTGAGCCTGCGGCGCAGTCAAAGATATCACCATAATATATAGCAGGGAGCGTAGTCCCCTCCCTTAAATTGCGCTCGGATATCGCATCGTGGACCTTCTTCAGTACATCTGCGTCCCTGAAGTAGTCCCCGCAGTTCAGGAAAAAGATATATGAGGGCTCCTCACCTGCATGCAAAAGACGGGTGGATGAATCTTTCCCGTCGCTTTCAGGCGCCCACAGCTCTTTTACCCTGCCCTCCACGCAGGAAGAGGCGATGTTCATGGCGTGGTAGATTCCGTTGTCGCAGCTCTCCAAAAGGCAGATGCGGCCTGCTCCGAACTCTGAAGGATCCTTTACGTCGAAGGCTTTTTTGAGATCCTCCACGGATCCGTCGGTGGACATCCCGTCCTTTACAAGAACGGCCACATCCTTAAAGGACTGTCTCAGAACGCTCTCCGCCGTCCTCAGGAGCTTTTCTCCCGCGTTGTATGAAACAATGATTATGATAAAAAATGGTTTCTTCATGAGATGCTTCTCCCGTGCCTTACGCCCTTTAAGAGCAGGCGAAAGCACTTAAAAAATCCAAACTCACTGCACATTTCTTTTCTGTTCTTAAGCAAAAACCTGGCTCCCCACAAAAAGGCAAGCCTTCCGTAGAGGAAATGGTAAAGAACTCCCCTGTCAAAAAAGAATTTGTCGGTGTAGCCCTTAAACCAGGTGGATTCGCTTTTTTTCTCCCTGCCAAGGCTCACAGTAGTCCGATAGATATTAAGCCCCGCCTTCAGGCAGTCGTGGAGAAAAAGAGAGTCCTCGCCGTTCATGTAGGGCGCTCCCCCGCCAAACAGAAGGGAATATCTTACTCCCCCGGCAGTTATCCTCTCCCGCCTTGCGCAGATGGCATAGGCAGGGTACCGTCCGTAGTTGTACCAGGAAACCTTTGCAAAGTCGCTGTTCCAATAGGTCTCCCTTCCCTCCTGGGCCCTGACATTAAAAAGAAGCACATCCGCCTCGGGATGAGCGTCAAATTCTGCCAGTATCCTTGCTGCATAATCCTGTTCATAGACGATGTCGTCATCGCCAAACTGTATGATCTCGTGGTCCGCCCTGTCCAGCGCAGCATTCCTGGACCGGCCCACGCCCTTCTCCTTAAGGTTCAGGATAAGGGCCGTGTTATCGCCAAAGCTCTTAATACAGCTTCCTTCCTCTACTCCCGCGGGAGCCTTGTCCCCTATAAGCTGATTCACAAGAACAATGTCGCTCTCAAGGTTCATGGAAGGCAAAAGCTGATCCGGATCTTTATTTACCGCTGATATCAGTATCTGTAGTCTCTTTTGCGCCATCTTTTCTGCCCTCGCCCTTGCTGGCTGTGATCTGGTCCGCTCCGACACCCTCTGTGCTGTCAGGGGTGAAAAGAATTTTCACCGTCAGCAGCATCAGCTTGATGTCAAGCCAGATGGAGTAATTCTCTATGTAGGTCAGATCAAGCTTGAGCTTGTCATAGGGAGTCGTGTTGTATTTGCCGTAAACCTGGGCGTAGCCTGCAAGTCCGGCCTTGACCTTCATCCTGAAGGCAAACTCAGGCATCTCCTCCAGGTACTGGGCTATGATCTCAGGCCTCTCGGGTCTTGGTCCAATAAAGGACATGTCACCCGCAAGGATGTTAAAGAGCTGTGGCAGCTCATCGATTCTGCAGGATCTGATGACCTTGCCGATGGGGGTTATCCTGGAGTCATTCTTGGCAGCAAGTCTTGCCACTCCGTCCTTCTCCGCATCAACCCTCATGCTCCTGAACTTCATGATCCTGAACTCTTTTTGGTCCTTGGTGCACCTGACCTGCTTGTACAGCACCGGCCCCTTGTCGTAGCTCTTTATGATGATGGCGGTAACAACCATTATTGGGGATGTAAGTACAATGAGGATCAGGGACAGAACGATGTCAAAGAGCCTCTTGATGGCCCTCTGTTCCACCTTGATGGAATACTCACGAAGCAGCAGCACAGGGGTGTCAAACAGATGCAGCTGTGATGAGCCTTTTAAAAGAACATCCGTTATCTTGGGCATCACATAGACCCTGATGTTGTGACCGTAGCAGTACTTGACAAGGCCATTTCTGAACTGGCTTGGCACATCCCAGATGACAACGCCGTCGTAGGCCCCCAGGCACTCCCTGTAGATCAGATCGATGCCCTCTGAGATATTCATCTTTTTGGCGATGTGGTACTTGTCCTTCCTCATGCTGAACTTGCGGACTATGTCATCCACAGGATACTCCCCGCTCACCAGAAGGAGCTCTCTTGGCGGGAATATCTTCATATAGATGGCATTTGTTATGTATGCCCACACAAAGGCTATGGCCAGCTGCAGCAGGAAGATCTCCAGCATGGGAACCACCCTCACCAGCCAGTTGTTAAGCAGAGCGATCTGGAAATATGAGATAAAGTTCACCATGAACAGCGCAAATATCTGGGAAAAGAAAACATCCATAGGCCGCAGATATCCGATCTTCAATCCACCATAGGTGTTAGAAAAGAAAAGAAGAAGAATAAAATAGATGGCCAGAATAAGAAGGTGACCTCTGAAATACAGTTTAAGTCCGTTGCCCAGCGCATAGCCGTCCTGGCTGATACGTGGACTTGAAACTATCGGATAGTAGACGTTATACCAGAACCATGCATAGACCGCAGTCTGCATGCACAGCCCCAGAAAGCCCATAAGCAGGACCATTACCCTCTTTTTTGATTCTCTTTGTTTCATACTTTCCCTTGGGACATCAGAGCCTTCGAAGTGTTGCTCTGACAGCCCATCCTCCAAAATAAAATAGTGACTCTATCACGGACAGGTCCGCTATATTCCTGTACAGGAACCAGATACGCCTGATGGCTTCCAGCTTGTTGGAAGACAATGACTTTTTTGGTCTCCTGTAGATGGTAAGATTCTCATCAAGCCCGTAGGCTGTGTATCCGCTCTTTAAGATCCTCCACCAGGTGGCGGTGTCCTCGCTGGGTACCTGTGGCATGTGGATGATTCCCATGTCTATCTTTTCAGTATCAAACATAACGGTGGACGTGAAGATGACCGTTCTGGAAAGAGCCTGCCTGTACTTAAGAACTGACGGTGCATGGACCACCCTGCCAGTAGGATTGGCATTTTCATCTCCAAACTCATAGGAGTGAAAAGAAAACTCCGCTCCCTTTTCCTCCATAAAGGCAACCTGCTTTTCCAGCTTGTCCTTTTTCCAGATGTCGTCGGCGTCCAGAAAGGCGATAAATCTGCCTGAGGAAGCATCGATCCCCGTGTTGCGTGCCTGAGCCGCCCCCTCGTTGAACTTCTTTTTGATGAGCCTGATCCTCTTTTTGCGGGAGGCGATGATCTCTTCTATAACCCTGACGCTGTTGTCAGTTGATGCATCGTCCACCAGGATAAGCTCCCAGTCCTTGTAGGTCTGCTCACAGACCATCCTTATTGTATCTGCTATATATCCCGCCGCATTGTGGACGGGAACCACAATACTAACCATTACAGTTCCTCTTTGACAATATACATGGGGCGGTTCTTGACTTCAAGATAGGTCTTGGACAGATACTGTCCCACGATTCCCATGCAAAAGAGCTGTATGCCGCTTATAAACAATATGATGCAGACCATTGAAGCCCAGCCCACCGTGTTGTTGGGGTCTCCCACCGTAAGTTGCCTTACGATGATCACCACGATGAACAAAAATGCAACCAGACAAAAGAACACTCCCAAAAAGGAAGCCATGGCCAGAGGCGCCGTTGAAAACGCCATTATTCCCTCCAGTGCGTAGGTAAAGAGCTTCCAGAATGACCACTTGGTCTCGCCCTTCTTTCTCTCGATGTTCTCAAACTCAATCCACTTGTTCTTAAAGCCTACCCAGCCGAAGATGCCCTTGGAGAAGCGGTTGTACTCCCTGATGGACAGTATGGAATCCACGAACTGTCTGGTCATAAGTCTGAAGTCCCTGGCTCCGTCCACGATCTCGGTCTTGGACATCCTGTTGATGATCTTGTAGAACTTCCTTGCAAAAAACGATCTGATGGGAGGCTCTCCCTTCCTGTCCACTCTTCGGGTGGCCACGGAGTCATACCCCTCCTCTGCGATGGCCCTGTACATGTCTGGAAGAAGTGCCGGCGGATCCTGAAGATCGCAGTCCATGACAGCCACATAGTCTCCCTTAGCCTTCTCAAGGCCGGCATACATGGCCGCCTCCTTGCCAAAGTTCCTGGAAAAGCTTATGAGGTGGACGTTTTCTCTCTGCTTCCTAAGCTCCCTGACCCTTGGAACAGTCTCGTCCACGGATCCGTCGTCCACAAAGATGATCTCAATATCGACGCCCCTGGATTTAAAGAACTCCTCCGTCTTCATGAGTTCATCACAAAAATCAAAAATATTGTCCTGCTCATTGTAGCAGGGCACGATCACGCTTAAAAGCTGCATGCGTATTCCCCTTACCGATATATGATGGCGCCTAAAAAAGCGCATTCCTATTCAGTATTTTACACTGAACGGCCTTTTCTTTCAACGTCGGCCCTTTCCAGAGGTGGATGGTAACGGAAAAATTGCTTTTTCATATGAAAATATAGTAAAGTATGATAGAATGAAGAACTGCTAAAAAGATCACAGATAATATTACATATAAAGGAGATTGAGATGGCTAAAAAAGCACTTATCACCGGTATCACAGGCCAGGACGGATCCTATCTTGCCGAGTTCCTTTTGGAGAAGGGTTACGATGTTCACGGCATCATCAGAAGAAGCTCCGTGGACTACAGAGAGAGGATCGCACACCTTGAAGGCAAACCCAATTTCCACCTTCACTACGGAGATCTGGGTGATTCCATGAGCATCATGGGGGTGGTATCCAAGGTGCGTCCCGATGAAATATACAATCTTGCAGCACAGTCCCACGTTCAGGTTTCCTTTGACTCACCTGAGTTCACTGCAGACGTAGATGCCACCGGCGTTTTGAGAGTCCTTGAGGCAGTAAGGCTCTGCGGTCTTACACAGACCTGCCGCATCTACCAGGCTTCAACCTCAGAGCTCTACGGCAAGGTAGAGGAGGTTCCACAGAATGAGAACACTCCCTTCCACCCCTACAGCCCCTATGCTGTTGCCAAGCTCTACGGCTACTGGATCGTCAAGGAGTACAGGGAGGCCTACAATATGTTCTGCTGCTCAGGTATTCTTTTCAACCACGAGTCAGAGAGAAGAGGCGAGACCTTCGTAACAAGAAAGATCACACTGGCTGCCTCCAGGATAGCTCAGGGCAAGCAGGACAAGCTGTATCTCGGCAACCTCTCCAGCCTCCGCGACTGGGGCTACGCCAAGGACTATGTTGAGTGTATGTGGCTGATCCTTCAGAATGATAAGCCTGAGGACTTTGTTATCGCAACAGGTGTTCAGCACTCGGTACGTGAGTTTGCACAGCTGGCCTTCCACTACGCAGGCATCGAGCTTGAGTTTAAGGGTGAAGGCGCCCAGGAGAAGGGCTACGACAAGGCCACAGGCAAGGTACTCATCGAGGTATCACCCGACTTCTACAGGCCCACAGACGTGGTCAATCTCTGGGGAGATCCCACCAAGGCCAAGGAACAGCTCCACTGGAATCCCCAGTCCACTTCCTTTGAGGATCTGGTACGCCTGATGGTAGAACACGATATGGCCAAGGTGGCTGTGGAAAGAGCCAACGAGCACGTGGAGTTCAATCTCGCAGAATTCCTTGAAAAAGGTATCGATAAGTAATAAGAGTAAAGAGGACAAAGATCATGATGGAAAAAAATGCCAAGATATACGTTGCCGGCCACAGAGGAATGGTTGGCTCGGCAATAGTAAGAGAACTTCAGAAACAGGGTTATAACAACATAATCACCAGAACCCACAAGGAACTGGACCTTATCAGACAGGACCAGGTAGAGAACTTCTTTGCAGAGCAAAGACCCGAATATGTATTCCTCGCAGCAGCCAAGGTTGGCGGCATCATGGGCAACTCACAGGCCCTTGCAGATTTCATGTACGAGAACATGGTACTGGAGATGAACGTCATCAACTCCGCCTGGAAGAACGGCTGCAAGAAGCTGGAATTTCTGGGTTCCTCCTGCATCTATCCCAGGATGGCACCCCAGCCCATGAAGGAGGACTGCCTTCTTACCTCTGAGCTTGAAAAGACCAACGAAGCTTACGCGCTGGCCAAGATCTCAGGCCTTAAGTACTGCGAATACCTCAACAAGCAGTACGGCACCGACTACATCTCAGTCATGCCCACCAACCTGTATGGTCCCAATGACAACTATCATCCGACTCACTCCCACGTGCTTCCGGCTCTCATCAGGAGATTCCATGAAGCCAAGGAAATGAACCTCCCCTTCGTAACCTGCTGGGGAGACGGAAGTCCCTTAAGAGAGTTCCTGTATGTGGATGATCTTGCCAACCTCTGTGTATTCCTTATGAACAACTACAGCGGCAACGAGACCGTAAACGCCGGAACCGGCAAAGAGCTCACCATCAAGGAGCTCACCGAGAAGGTTGCCAGGATAATCGGTTATACCGGTGAGATCCGCTGGGATCCCACCAAACCCAACGGAACCCCCAGAAAGCTCCTGGATGTATCCAAGGCCAAGGCTCTTGGCTGGACCTACAAGACAGAGCTGGACGACGGTATCCGCCTGGCCTACCAGGACTTCCTGAATAATCCCATGCGGGCTGAAAGATAAAGTTAAAAAAGATCCAATTAGTTCGTCAGCCGATATATATGAAATAGTCAGAAATGCGCAGACATACACACGCATTTCTGACTATTTTTTCGCTATCCGGTTATGCAATTTAATTGGAACGATATGTCATCCCTTAAAGAATGCCATTTCTTCATTGAGCTGTTCCGCGATGCCCTTGAGGCTGCCCGCTGCGCCGGCAAGGGTTGTGACCGTAGCTGAAAGCTCCTGCATGGAGGCTCCCGTCTCCTGGGAGGATGCCGCGTTCTCTTCTGAGATGGCGGACAGAGCGCTCATGGTGTCAACCACTGCGTTCTTGGAGGTCTCACAGGTGTCGGCACCCTGGGAAATAAGCTGAACTCCGCCAACGGTGCTTCCGATATCACCCAGCATTCCGTTGACTGCATCCAAGGTCTCTCCCAGCGCCAGCTGCTGCTCCATGTTGCCCTGTCTTACCGTCTCTGCGGCATCAACCGCAGCCTTCGACTGGTCAAGCAGAACATCCATTTCCCTTCTGATATCGTCAGCCATCTTCTTGGAATCTTCCGCAAGCTTTCCGATCTCCTCCGCGACAACCGCAAAGCCCTTTCCTGCCTCGCCTGCCCTTGCAGCCTCGATGGAGGCATTGAGCGACAATAGATTGGTCTGGGTTGCGATGGAGGTTATCCCCTCTACCTTGCCGTTGATATTGGAAACCGCATTCTGTGTTGCCAGGATCGTGTTGGAGATGTCATCGATCTTGGCCGTCATCTCAGTGGATGAAGCCCGGAGGGATTCAAGCGACCTTCCGGAAACCTCCGAAGCCTCCTTCATCTTGGATGCAAGGTTTGAGAGGCTTCCCGTTGAGGACTGAACCTCTCCAACGGCGTCTCCGATTCGTCCCACATTCTCCGATGCATTCTGGATCTCGTCCGCCTGCTGGGTGGCGCCGGATGCTATCTCCTGCACAGCATTTGATACGTCCTCTGCGGTCTGTGATATCTGATTGGCCATATCCGACAGCTCATCCGAGGATGAGCCCACCAGTGAGGCCGAATCCTTGATCCTGCCTACGATCTCCTGAAGCCTGTCTATAACAGAGTTGGTATTGCCTATCATGACACCAAACTCGTCCTTCCTGCCAACGCCATTGGTTATCCTTGCAAAATGACCCTCGGCAAGAGAGGAGAGTGAGCTGTTCACATATCCTATGGGGTTTACAAAAGTCCTTGCCATGAGCACAGACACTATCGATGCTATGATGATCATCACTATTCCTATGACCACCACTATCATGGCAGAGGATTTGGCTGCGGCATTTATGGTCCTGGTATCTGATGCGGTGCAGACCGTCCACCCCGTTGAGGGTGATTTCACATAGCACACGACCGCAGAATAGCCCTTGCCCGTGTCTGCGGTATAGTTGCCGGAATCAAGGCCGCTGGTCATAAAGGTTGACTTGCTCCTGTCATCCTCATTGTCTACCGTTATCTCATACTGTGAGTGTGCTGCCACAAGTCCCGTCCTGTCAGTTATAAAGGCATCCTCCGACTCCGCAGCCAGAAATTCGTGGAAGGTGTTAAGATCAAAGTTTCTCTGGGCTATTCCTATGACTGCCCCGCCGTCTCCAAAGATCGGCACAGCAAAAGTACACTGGCGAAGGCCGGTAGACTGGGAAACTATAATATCCGAAGTATAGACATTGCCGGCCATGGCCTGGGAGAAGTATTCCCTCTTGGAAACGTCCACAGTCTTTCCGCTGCTCCTTAAAAGCTGCATGCCGTCAGGCCCTGTCAGCACCGTAATGTTGCCGTCATCCAAAAGCTTATCGATCTTGTTGATATAGTTCAGGGTCTTGATATAGGACTCCCGGTCCTCCGGATTATGCATAAACGCCACGGTTGACGGCGCAGATGCAACACCCTCCAGGAGAACTATATTTTCCTTCACCAAGCTCTCAAATTCAGACTGGATATACCACGCCTGCCAGTCCAAAGAATCTATGGCATCTGCCATAGCCTTGCCTGTTGACATCCTGTAGCTGACGATCAGCGCTATTGCCAGCGGAATTATTGCAACAGCCAGCATTACCACAATGAGCTTTGTCTTGATGCTGTCCTTAAGACTGATGTTACTGCCTGCTGCAGCTTTCTTTCTTTTGTCCTTAGCCATCCTGCACCTCCATAATCATCAAAGATCGATTTACAAACGGTTTAACCCGCATAATATGATTATAGTATTCTTCGGACAAATTATGTTGTTTTTAACGATAATATAATAAAAAAATAATTATTTGCCGATTTCCGGAGATGGCATATAGCCGCCACTTATCTCTTTTCCCATGAGCTGCACCTGACCTGTCATGTCACGGGGCGCAGAAGGGAAGGGATAGTATCCGATCCTGTCACCTTCTGAGGGGCAGTAGTAGGTGTCATCCCCGATCTTAAACTCCTGTGTTTCATACTGCCCGTAGTCCTGCTGCATAACCAGGTAAGAGGCATTAAATCTGCCGGCATCCTCAATCGCCACGTTGGCGCACTTATATACAAACCACAGGAGAAAGAGCCCCGCCAAAGCCTTCAGCATGATGCTCTTATGCTCTGAGCTGAGCTTCCCCTGGATGATTATGAACATCCTCCCCAGGATCACCGCCGGGGTCAGCCATACATAGACAACTCCATACCTGATCAGGGGCGCAGACATGAACCAGAACAGGAGGCACCCTATAAGTGTTGCACCGATGGTCAGGAAATCTGCAGTATCAAGCATACGCCTGCTTGATAAGTCAAATATCTTGTTTCCTTTTGATTCCTTTGGCCTGCCATTCTTTTTGTCTGATAATGCAGCAAGAAAATATGCAAGATACAACAGATATACAAAGATAGAAACTATCGCAAGGATCAGCATGATCTTATTGAGTCCGCCTATTTCCGAGAACCAGTGGGGAACCCATTCGCCAAACGTGGCATCGCCATATGAAGCGACATCGTTGTACCCCCGTCCAAAGGTCCGGATCTCCAGTGAATCAAAGGCAGCAACACCTTTTGGTATCTTCCAGTCAAAACCAAAAAGATCAAGAAAGGTCACAGGATAGAGAAGCCATCCCGATATGAGAACATTTCTCAAAAGAAAAGGCACCGTTATCAAAAGAGCGAGCAGAACCGATATCCAGAAGGCATTAGTCTTCTGCCTGGTTCTCCCCCGAAGCAGCTTGACTATCGGTATGACCGCAAGAAGGATCATGGGCGCTGCTGACAGCTTGATAGTGATCGCATATATACCGAGAAGTGCAAGAAGTATGTAGGGTACATATGACCTTTCGTGCCTTACATACATATCAAGAAGATGGATTATCACATAGAATACAAGCGTAGAAAGAAAATAGTCAGAAGCCGGAGACACCATCTCATCAAAGATCGTAAAGAGATAGTATATGGCTACAAGCCTTGCAAAATCAGATATGACAAGATGCCCGCGCCTTGCTGCATTTTTGATGTCGATGCACTGCCAGGCAAGCAGCAGGGCAAAAAAGCCCGCCATAACATGGTATGACCGGCCGCCCAAAAAGTGCAGGCTGTACATCGCAGACAAAGGGAATGCCGCGCTGTTATAGGCAAATCTCACGTGGAGATTGCCAAGCCCTTTGACCACTCCGTATTCTTCTATCCATCTGATTGCCTGGGCATGATAAAGATCGGAATCATAATGCATGATTCCGTGAGATGTTCCGTAAGCCATGATCAGGAACACAACAAGATAAACAGCAAAAACACTTCCGCTTCCCAGAACCCGCGCCGTTGAAAGAAAATCGCTAAAGAGTTCCCGCCTGTAATAAACAGCTGCCAAAAGACAGATGCACACAAGGCCGATATTTGCTCCAAGCCCCACTCGCGTAAACAGGCTTACTATCTGAGCATAAACAGTCACGAGCACAGCTCCGGTAATAACATAGGACTCCCTGAACTTAAACTCATAGACCACAGCTTTATTGCGTCTGTTGTGTCCCTTCATCCCCTGCCAGTTAACAAGAGACGAAAGAAAACCATAACCAACCAGATATGTAGTTATCAGCACATAAATCCATATCGCAGCTACTGTAAGCATCTTGTCTTTCCTGTTATTTTGATGAAAAACCCCCGGTCCGACATAGTACCGGGGGATTGTACTAACTACTGCAGCAGATTACAGGCTACACACAACTATTCCAATGATTATGCCAAGGAGCGCTCCA
>JAEEGF012180179.1_pt1 | contig 17202 bp, 11 predicted proteins | sample 9134171 | NCBI WGS metagenome assembly JAEEGF01 (sample SAMN16246542, study PRJNA631951) | gut metagenome | biome: gut microbiome; feature: rumen; material: AP-attached | host: Bos | place: Iran: Karaj | collected 2018-10 | reverse complement strand
ACATTTAATAAAAAGCTCATACATGGTATAATATTTAAAGAAGGCAGGTACAACATGAATTATTTAGATGAACTTAATGAACAACAAAAAAAAGCTGTATTACATATAGATGGACCATGCTTAGTAATTGCTGGAGCTGGTTCTGGTAAAACAAAAGTATTAACTACTAGAATAGCTAACCTAATTGATAATGGAATACCATCCTATAATATCCTAGCTATTACTTTTACCAACAAAGCAGCTAGAGAAATGCAAGAAAGATTAGAAAAACTAGTACCTAATAATAATTCGTTCGTTGGTACTTTCCATTCCCTTGGTGTAAGAATAATAAGAGAAAACGCCCCATATTTTGGATTAGATAGATCTTTTTCTATACTAGATTCAGATGACGTATTATCTATTATTAAAAAAATAATGAAAGATAACTTATATGATTCTAAATTAGCAACTCCATACTACGTAAGAAACAAAATTAGTAGTATAAAAAATGAAATGCTAAATAGTGATGAGATATCTAAATTCTTTAATACACCACAAGATAAAATAGTAGAAAAAGTATATTATGAATACCAAGACTTATTAAAAAGAAATAACTCAGTAGATTTTGATGATTTATTATTACTTCCAGTAAAACTATTTATGGAAGATGAAATAATCTTAGAGCACTATCAAGACAAGTATAAATACATACTTATTGATGAATATCAAGATACTAATGAAGTACAATACATATTATCTAAATTACTTGCTAAAAAATATAAAAACATCTTTATAGTAGGAGATCCTGATCAATCAATATATATGTTTAGAGGAGCTAATTTCCATAATATATTGAATTTTGAAAAAGATTATAAAAATGCTACCGTCATATCTCTTGAAGAAAACTATCGTTCTACAAAAAACATCCTTGATACTGCTAACTCCGTAATTAAACACAACAAAGAAAGAAAAGAAAAAAATTTATGGAGTAACCATGGCGATGGAGCAAAGACAAAGTATTTAAGAGCATATGATGACAAACATGAAATACAACTAGTAATAGATGAAATAAAAAGACTACTAAATAGTGGATATAAGAAAAATGATATAGCAGTCCTATATCGTACTAATGCCCAAGCTCGTCTTGTTGAAGAAATGTTTTTAAAATCAAACATGCAGTATAAAGTAGTAGGTAGTTATTATTTCTACTCTAGAAAAGAGATTAAGGACTTGATTTGCTATTTGAGACTAATCCTTAACAACAATGATGAAATATCTCTCAGAAGGGTTATAAATGTGCCTAAACGAGGTATTGGAGAAGCAACTCTTAAAAAACTAACAGAAGAAGCTGAAAAAGAGAATAAAACATTATTTGAAGTTATTAGTAAAGGAAAAGAACAAGTATTTAAAGAATTAATTCTTCATCTAACAGAAGAAGCTAAGAATTTATCTTTAACAGAATTAATAGATTTAATATTAGATGAAACAGGTATTAGACATGAATACGAAGCTGAAGATAACTTAGAAAACGCTTTAAGACTAGACAACTTAGAAGAGTTTAAATCTATTACTAAAACGTTTGAAGATAGAACAGGATCTGTATCACTTGAAGACTTCTTAGAAGAAATAAGTCTAATAGCAGATATTAGTGAACATCGAGATGATAGTGACGTAGTTACTTTAATGACCATGCATAGTGCGAAAGGACTAGAATTTAAAGTCGTATTCTTAATTGGTATGGAAGATGGAATCTTTCCACACCAAAATTCCTTCTTAGAACCAGGAGGTCTAGAAGAAGAAAGAAGACTATGTTATGTTGGTATAACCAGAGCCAAGGAAAAACTTTATATATCCAATGCTAAAAGAAGAATGTTATATGGTAAAGATATTATGAATCAACCTAGTAGATTTATCAAAGAAATAGATAAAGATTTACTAGATATTGAAAAAGAAGAATCGTTCTTTGATGAACCAGAAAAAATCGATAAAGAAGAGATTTATAATAAGAATATCGATGTAGAATTTAAACCTGGAGATGTAATAATGCATCTAATATATGGAAAAGGTGTTATAGTAGAAGTGAATGGTGATTTCATCACTGTTGCATTTGATAAAAGATTTGGCATAAAGAAATTATTAAAAAACCATAAGAGTATAACAAAAATGTAATAGAAAGAAGGGATTTTATGGAATTAGTAATAATGGCAGCTGGAATGGGAAGTAGATTTGGAGGATTAAAACAAATCGAACCAGTTGGTCCAAGTGGAGAATTTATTTTAGATTACTCAATATTTGATGCGGTAAGAAGTGGACTTGATAAAGTAATCTTTATAATAAAAGAAGAAAACCTAGAAATATTTAAAGAAACAGTAGGTAAAAGAATAGAAAAAAAGATAAAAGTAGAATATGTATTCCAAGATATAAAAGATGTACCAGATAATGCAAACATACCAGAAGATAGAGTAAAACCATTAGGTACTGGACATGCTCTATATTGTGCAAGAGATAAAATAACTGGACCATTTGTTGTAATATCATCAGATGACTTCTACGGAAGAGAAGCTATGGAAGAAGCTGCTGAAAGTATCAAAGATGGCGAAGAACATAGTGTAATAGGTTATCAAATAGGAAATACTATAACAGAAAATGGTGCTGTAAAAAGAGGAGTATGCTTCGAAAAAGATGGATACTTAACTAGTATTATAGAAAGTAAAGTAGAAAGAATAAATGGTACAATTACATGTAACCCTCTTGATGGAAGAGAAGAATTTACTGTCGAAGATAATCATCCGGTATCAATGCTATTCTTCGGTCTTCAAAAAGATGTTATAGATTATCTAAAAAAAGATATAGTAAAATTTTTTGATACCTTGGAAGATAGAGAAACTGGAGAATATTTATTACCAGATGTATTAGATAAAATGATGCAAGAAGGATTAAAAATCAGAGTAGTTCCAACCAAATCTACATGGAGAGGAGTTACTTATAAAGAAGATTTAGAAGGCTTTAAAGAATATATTCATAAGGAAATAGAAGAGGGCAAATATCCAGCTAATTTATGGGAATAAACATAAAGAAAGGGAGATCAACATGTCACCAAAAGAAAGAATTGAAGAACTAGTACGTATTTTAAATCAAGCTAACGTTGAATACTATCTAAATGATAATCCAACATTAACAGATAACGAATATGATAGTATGCTAATGGAATTGTTTAGATTAGAAGCAGAGCATCCGGAATATAAACTTCCAGAATCACCTACTACTAATGTAGGTACTAAAATACTAGATCAATTTGAAAAGATTACTCATGAAACACCAATGTTTAGCTTGGCAGATGTCTTTAACTTAGACGAAGTAGAAGACTTTGTTAAAAGAGTAGAAAAAGAAATAGATAATCCAGAATTCGTATGTGAATTAAAAATGGATGGTTTAGGAGTAAACTTAATATACAAAAATGGATTAATGGTATCTGCAGCAACTCGTGGTGATGGTGTGGTTGGTGAAGATATAACCAACAACTTCAAAACCATTAAATATGTTCCAATAAGATTAAAAGAACCAGTAGATATCGAGGTGCGTGGCGAAATCTATATGACTAAAAAAAGCTTCGAAGAAGCTAATAAAAAAAGGATTGAAGCAGGAGAGCAACCATTTCAAAATCCAAGAAACGCCGCAGCTGGTTCAGCAAGACAACTTGATTCTAGAATAACTAAAGAAAGAAAATTAGATACAGTTCTATATCACATGCCTAATACTACTCAAAAAACTCACTGGGCAGTATTAGAAGAATTAAAACATCTAGGCCTTCCAGTTAACCCTCATTCAAAAAAAGTACATAACTATAAAGAAATAAAAGAATTCATTGAAGAATGGACCGAAAAAAGACCATCTCTTCCTTATGAAATAGATGGTATAGTTATTAAACTAAATGATATATCTGGTCAAAGAAGAATGGGAAATACAGCCAGATATCCAAGATGGGCAGTAGCATACAAATTTCCAGCTGAAAAGGTAGTTACTCAACTAGAAGATATAATATTCACGGTTGGAAGAACTGGTCAAATAACACCAAATGCTGTACTTACACCAATAAAAGTAGCGGGTAGTACTATTAGAAGAGCTACACTTCATAATGCCAGTTACATTTATGAAAAAGATCTACGTATAGGAGACTATGTCGTAATTCATAAAGCTGGCGATGTAATTCCAGAAGTAGTAGAACCAGTTCTAGATAGAAGAAAAGATGTGTCATACTTTGAAATGATTACAGAATGTCCAAAATGTCATACTAAATTAGTAAAATCAGCATCTGGTATTGACTTCTTATGTCCAAACGAACATTGTCCTGCTCGTAAAGTAGAAGGATTAATTCACTATGTATCACGTCCAGCTATGAACATTGATGGATTAGGAGAATCAATCATTGAAGACTTCTATGAAATGGAAATAATTACTAAAATAGAAGATATCTATCATTTAAAATCTAAAAAAGAAGATTTAATTGAATTAGAAGGATTTGGTAATAAAAGTATCGATAATTTACTAACTGCTATCGAAGCAAGTAAATCGAATTCTTTAGAAAGATTAATCTTTGCTATAGGAATACCTGGCATAGGTTCTAAAACAGCTAAAGTACTAGCTAAGAAATACAATACAATGGATAATCTAATGAAAGCCTCATTAGAGGAACTAACAAATATAAATGATATTGGAGATATCTTAGCTAACAACATCATCGAATTCTTTAAGGAAGAAAGAAACAAAGAATTAATCAATAATTTAAAAGAACTAGGTATTAACATGGAATATAAAGGTGAAAAGACCATCAATAATCCATTAATATCAAATAAGAAATTTGTTATAACTGGAACTATAAGTTTTATGACTAGAGATGAAATAAAAGCACTACTAGAAAAATACGATGGTACAGCAGTAGATTCAGTTAGTAAAAAAACTGATGTCGTAATAGTCGGTGAAGCACCAGGTTCAAAATATGACAAAGCATTAAAACTAGGAATAGAGATTTGGGATGAAGATAAATTAAAAGAAGTTATAAACTCCTTATAACTTCTTTTTTTGTGTCAAATAGTTTTAAATACTGTTTTAAAAATAATAATTTATCCTTATCTGTTGTATACATCATATCAGCAAATTTAATTGCTTTATCCATGTCTACTTCACTAAAACTATATAAAATTTTATTATAATCATCAACGGTATTAGTATTCATAAAGAATCCACCAGTATAATCAAAATCATAATTACTAGTATCTAAATATCTTTCATATTCTCTTTCAATATATTCTTTATCGACACTACCTTCATGAATTGCTCTAAATATATTAACAACTAGATTAATATTATTTTGAACTATAGCTGGATCCAAAGAACCATTAAAACACCTTACTTCCATATGGTCATTACAATCAGGAACATTATATTTAGAAGGATAGAAAAACTTTGAAAAACGAAAATTAATAAAGGAATAAACAGGCCTATAACCTAGATTACTACTAGTAAAATCCAAATATTGGTTATACATAACACCTCTATTGGCATAATCAAAGTTTTCCAAACAGTCAACAAATTTCTCAACTCTACCAGGAGTCATAAACATACAATAATTATTAGCATTATAACTAGCTACAATAAAATCTCTTGGCTCATCATCATATCCATAACCAAATTTATAAATAATCGGTTGGAAAACAACTAAAGTTTTAAGTAATAAAGCCAAATCACCAGGAGTATTTATGAAATGGGTTCCAACATGTATATGACTAGCTGTATTTGCACCGATTTCAGCTCCACATTTTCTTAATCTATCATACATATCTTTTAAATGAATCCAGTTATATTGTTGATTAGTTAGGATAGGTGTTACAATCTCGGCTTCTGCAGTAGGTTCATCTACTTCTACATACATTTCATCATCAAATAATGCATGGTCATCATTGAAATCTTCAACAAATCTTTTGGGATTATATTCAACCATATTATTTACTTCAATTTCGTTACCAAAAGAATAAAGATCAGAAAAATTAAGTGTTCTTCTAAAAGTAAGTTCTTCAACAGCAGCTCTTCTTATAAAATCATCTATTTCAGTTGGCGACAAACTAGATAAAATAGTACAAGTATCAGTACAAGCCTTCATATAACATCCCTCCTTTAAAACTGCCAAATATAATAAATGGATATCTAAAGTAAGTCAAATCCTTCCTCGATTTTATGCTTTTAAACAATTGCTTAAAACACTATAATGTAGTATAATTTAAATACCTATGAAGAGGTGAGCAAAGAATGAAAAAACTAAAGAAATTTTATAAAGAACATCGTATATTTACTATATTAATGTCTATTGTAATAGTATGTTTAATATTAATAACAACAATACTAGTACAATGTTTTTATGTAGGAAATGGATCAAACAAATATGGGGATAGGCTAGATGGAATTGATAAAGTAGAGATAAGTACATCACGTCAATCAGATTATGAAGTAAACATCACTAATAATCAAAAAGTAAAAAGTACAGATCTACAAATAACTGGTAGAATAATCTACATAACTATTCAATTTGAAGAAAAAGTAGATTTAGTAGAAGCAGAAAGTATTGCTCAAAAATCACTTGAAGCATTTAGTGATGAAGAAAAAGCTTTCTATGATTTCAACTTTACTTTAAAAGAAAATTCTTCAGCTAATACAGAAGGATTCATAATATCTGGAGCTAAGAATAAAAATAGTTCTAAAATTGTTTGGAATAATAATCGTGATGCAAGTCAAACTCAAACTAAAGATGATGGATCAACAGAGAAGGAAGCTTAATCATGAAAAAGGATAAAAATCCCAAGCGTCTGGCGATTATTATCATTATCATAGTAATTGCTTTTGCGCTAATTGGATATACGACATATAAAATTTTAAATGATAAAAATAAACTAAGTGTTAGTGAAAAAGAATGGATAACAGAAAACTTAAGCGTTGTCCAAAAAGTAAATGTCCCTAATAATCTAGATGTTTTTGGAAAAAACGCTAATGGTGTATTCTTTGATTTTATTAAATCTTTTGAAGATGAATATAAAATAAATATTAATGAAGTAACTTATAACATGGGAGAAAAAGTATCTGGTACATCATTTACAACATCATATGAAAAAGATGAAGGTACTGTTTTCTACCAAGATCATTTTGTAATAATTAGTAAAAACAAACAAAATATAACATCTATTTCTCAATTATCAGGTCATAAAATAGGTGTTCTTCGTGCTGACGAAAAATATGTTTTAAAATATATCAACGAAACCAATAATATAATAACAACTATATATGAAACATCAACACCATTATATGAAGCTTTAGACAAAGGAGTAGATATAGAATATGCTATTATTCCATTAAATGAAAATCTAACATCTATATTAACTTCTAATTATGCTATAGATTATCATGTTAGTGATTTAAACAAATACTATATATTAAAAACTGATAAAGATGATACGTTTGGTAGTATTCTAAAAAAATACTATGCTAAATGGGAAACTAAAGAATTATCTAAATCTATAGACGAAAATGAACTAAAAACATTTATTCAAGCGTTATCTATATCTGACAAAGAAATATCAAATATTCAAGCAAATACATATAAATATGGTTTTGTAAACAATAGCCCATATGAAGTACTAGTTGGAGGAACATATGGAGGTATAGTAAGTGAATATATTTCTAAATTTAGTTCATTTAGTAATACTGAATTTGAATTTATAAAATATAATAACTTCTCTAAGTTTACCGAAGCTATTTCAAATAGAAAAGTAGATGTTTTCTACAATTACTACAACTTAAATACTAAGTATCAAAAAGTAGAATCTCAAATGAACATATCATTTGTAATCATAGCTAATGAACAAAATCCGCTAATTATCAACTCAATCTCATCATTAGAAGGTAAAACAATATATGTTCAAAAGAATTCATTAATTGAAAAGTATATATCATCTTTAGGTGGTATAAAAGTCAAAACATATGAAGATGCTAAAGAACTAAAAAAAGCATCTAAAAAAGATCGCATTATTATTCTTGATGAAGAAGTGTTTAACTATTACAAGAAGTCATTCTTAACAGATTATAGCATTAGATATCAAAACAAATTATCTGATACATATAACTTCTACATAAAGAGCAATGATACATTTAATCTATTATTTAGTAGATACATTCAAACATTAGATCCTGCTGAAATAACAGTTAAAGGTGTTTATAACAATGTATATACTGTTAAGGCAGGAACAATTCTAGGAAAAGTAGCAAAATATTCATTAATTGTAATAGCACTATTTATAATTGTCCTATATCTTGCATATCGTAGTACTAAACGTATTAAGATAACCAAGAAGATTAAAAAAGAAGACAAAATGAAATATATTGACCAATTAACATCATTAAAGAATAGAAATTACTTAAATGAAAATATTAGTAATTGGAACAAAAATACAATATATCCACAAGCAACAATTGTAATTGATTTAAATCAAGTACGAAATATCAATGATACTATGGGTTATGAAGAGGGAGATGCTCAAATAAAAGCAGCTGCCAATATCTTAATCAAAACTCAATTAGATAATACCGATATCATGCGTACAGATGGAAACGAATACTTAATCTACTTAGTTGGATATCAAGAAAAGCAAATAGTAAGTTACATTAGAAAATTATACAAAGAATTCAAAAGCTTGCCATATGAACATGGAGCAGCAATTGGTTACAGTGTAATAACTAATGATATAAAAACAATCGAGGACTCTATCAATGAGGCAACTGAAGACATGCGTAAGAAAAAAGAAGAGTTATTAGAAGGACAAATAGACGATGGCAAAAAGGCGTAAAAAGAATTTGTTTAAAAGATTCTGGGACGCTTTTTGGCGTCCGGAAATGTTGATACTACCTGGTCAAATAGCATTCTTTCTATTTCTATCACTAGTACCAACAATAACATTGATTAGTTATACATGTGCGTATCTAAAAGTATCTAATAGTTTGATTCAAACATTATTAACTAATGTATTTAGTAATGATATATCAAATTTAATAACTCCTATCATAACATCAACTAAGATTACTCCATCATTCTTTATTACATTAGGAATCGGATACTTTATCGCGTCCAATGGTATGGCTTCAATAATAGTTGCATCAAATACCATTTATGGTATTAAAGATTCTGGTTTCTTCAGAAGAAGATTGAAAGCAATATTTATGGAACTAATCTTAGTTATCCTATTACTATTCATTTTAATCTTCCCATTACTAGGCAATAGTATTGTAGAATTAATGGATTATCTAAGTTTAGATAATCATCTAGCATTAAAAATAGCAAGTATTATTAATTATTTAACCGGACCAATTTCATGGATTGTTATATTCCTTGTTATTAAAATGGTATACACAATCGCTCCAGATAAAAAAATACCTAGCCATAGCGTTAATAATGGCGCAGTATTCACAACAGTGTGCTGGATAGCGTTAACATATTTATACTCATTCTATATATCACATATAGCAAATTATTCAACGTTCTATGGAAATTTAGCAAACATTGTAGTATTAATGATCTGGATTTGGATACTGGCTTATATATTTGTAATTGGACTGGCTATGAACTATCATGAAGAGCTAGAAAGAACTGGTGTTATCGAAATAGAAGAAGTAATCAGATCTTCTGCTAACAGTGCACCAGTTATGGAAGAAAAAAAGCCAGAAAAGAAAAGAAGACTAAGAAAAAAGACAGCTAAAGAACCAGTTGAAGAAGAAGCATCAGTTGAAGAACCAAAAGAAGAAAAGAAAACAAAAAAAGAAGAAACTAAATCGAAATGATTTAGTTTTTTTATGATATAATATCAATGATAGGTGATGAAAATGAACAAATTATTAGATTTACTTAAAGACAAAACAATTAAGAGATTAATAATTGCCATACTAGTAATACTAATCGTAGTAATTGTAGTAGCAGTAATGGCTAAATCAGGCAAAAAAGAAGAACCGGCTCCAGCACCAGAACCAACTAATATCGAAATAACAGACAAAATAAAAGAAGAAATAACAAACAAGATACATGAATTAAAATATATGGACTTCTGTGAAATAAATCCAACTATGACCAATACATATAGATATGATTGTTTATATCGTAACGATAAAGTATTAGCATCAGAATTATCTGATAAATACAGATTATATACCTTAGTATTAGGAAGAAATACAACACTAGGAGAAAGAAACAACTACATAGTTGGTACAATCAGGGTCGGATCATTTGTGTTTAATAATGCTCAATACTTTAAAATAGATGAAATAAAAGAAGAATACTTAAGTATATATGGGGCCAATGCCAACTTTAATCCTACTTCAATAAATGAAATAACTTCATTCCCATGGATTAAATATGATGAAGAGTCAAATAGAATTTATTATCAAACAACTGGCCAAGAGGTAAAAAGATATGCTAATGAAATTGCTGAATACATATCTAAAATAGATTCTGATTTAACAAATGTCTATGTCTATGTTAATATCGGTTATGTTAATACAAAAGATTATAAAAATATGGATGTCTATATTGATAGAGATAGAACAAAACTAGGTATTTCAATCGAAAGACAAGACTATAGTAGAGATACAGTAATTAACAAAGACAACTATGGAACATTCAAAAAATATAAATATACATTTGAGCGTGAAGAAGAAACTGACAACTTTGTATTCAAACAAGTAGAAAAAGTAGAGGAATAAGCACTTATTCCTTTTTTTAATTGCTCATATTTAGTATAATAAACATTGGTGATTAAAGTGGATGAAATAATAAATCAAGATGTTATTAACTTTTTAATATCATCTCTAAACTTACAAGAAAAACAAATAAAAGAAGTACTAACTATGCTATCTGAAGGAGCAACCATTCCTTTTATAGCTCGTTATAGAAAAGAAAGAACAGGTAATTTAGATGAAAACCAAATAAAAGCTATTGAAACCGAATATAAGTACCAAGTAAATCTATTGGAGAGAAAAGAAGATGTTATTCGTTTAATAGATGAAAAAGAAATGCTTACTCCTGAAATTAAAGAAAGCATTATGAAATGTACTAAACTAACTGAAATAGAAGATATATATCGACCATATAAAGAAAAGAAAAAGACTAAAGCATCAGAAGCTATTAAAAATGGTTTAGAACCACTAGCTAAGATGATAATGTCCTTTCCAACTACTGGTTCACTAGAACAAATGGCAGGAAAGTTCGTTAACGAACAAGTTCCAGATACGGATAAAGCTATAGAAGGAGCGGGCTATATCATAGCTGAATGGATTAGTGACAATGCATCATACCGTAAATGGATTAGATTTAATACGTATAATAATGGAATAATAACATCTAAAGTAAAAAAGAATGCTGAAGATGAAAACAAACTATATGAAATGTATTATGATTTCCAAGATCGAGTTAAATATATCAAACACTATCGTGTACTAGCTCTAAATAGAGGAGAAAAAGAAAAAGTACTAACATTATCAATCGAAATGGATAATGAAGCTATTGAAGCTTATCTAGAATCAAAACTAATCAAGAATAAAGAATCATATGTTGTAGATTTAGTAAAAGCTAGTATAAAAGATTCTCTAAAAAGATTAATACTTCCAAGTATAGAAAGAGAAATACGTAGTGAACTAACTGAAAAGGCTGAAAAGCAAGCCATCGAAACATTTAGTACCAACCTAGAACATCTTCTTTTAACTAGACCAATTAAAGGCATGGTTGTCCTAGGTTTTGATCCTGGTTATGTTAATGGCTGCAAACTAGCTGTTGTTGATAAAAATGGTAAATATCTTGATTCAACAGTAATCAAACCATTTATCAATTCAAATAAACAAGAAGAATATATTAAAGCATCTAAATTAATAGTTAAAAATTTAATAGAAAAATATAATGTAGATATAATATCTATTGGTAATGGAACAGCATCAAGAGAATCAGAAAAATTCTGTGCTGAAATGATTCAAGAATATAAACTACCATGTAAATATATCATTACATCAGAAGCAGGTGCATCTATATATAGTGCATCTAAAATAGCTATTGAAGAATTTCCTGATCTAGCTGTTGAAAAAAGAAGTGCTGTATCTATTGGTCGAAGATTACAAGATCCACTATCAGAACTAGTTAAAATAGATCCAAAATCTATTGGTGTTGGTGAATACCAATATGATGTTAACCAAAAAGAACTAGGAGAAGCTCTAGATTTTACAACATCTAAAGTAGTTAATGAAGTAGGAGTAAATGTTAATACAGCATCTAAATCAATATTAAAATATATATCAGGATTAACTAAAACAACTATCGATAAAATCTTTAACTACAAAGAATCAAAAAAAATAACTTCTAGGGAAGAAATAAAAAATATCAAAGGTATTTCAGATAAAGTATATGAACAATCTATTGGGTTCTTACGTATTCCAGATAGTAATGAACTTTTAGATAATACAGGAATCCATCCTGAAAGTTATGAATTAACAAATAAACTATTAAAACTATTAAAACTAGATTTAAAAGATATTAATACAAATGAATTTAAAGAAACTTTAGATAAAGCTAAACCAGTCGAGTTAAAAGACCAATTAGATAGCGATATTTATACTATCGAAGATATTATAAAAGAACTTAAAAATCCAGGTTTAGATCCACGTGATGAACTAGAAGCACCTATTCTAAAAAGCGATGTCTTACACATCGAAGATTTAAAAATAGGTATGGAATTACAAGGTACAGTAAGAAACGTTGCATCGTTTGGGGCCTTCATTGACATTGGCCTTCATGATGATGGTTTATGCCACATATCAAAAATGAGTAATCAGTTTGTTAAGAATCCTAATGACATCGTTCATGTAGGAGACATCGTAACATGTTATGTTGCAGATATTGATCTAACAAAGCAAAAAGTTCAATTATCATTAATAAAGAACATATAAAATATGTTCTTTTTTCACAATAAAAAGACCTTTTTGTGATATAATATCTAACGAAAGTTAAGAGAGAAGAAGAAGTATGAAAAAAATTAAGGATACATTAAAAAAATTTACTATAAATCCAGCTGTTTATTATTTAATTTCTTTAATATACCTAGAAATAATAATGAAAGTAATTATCTGCAAACAAATACTAAATACTGGTTTAATTTATACTACTATTTTTTTAGTACCCTTTATTCTTCTGTTTACTATCTTAACAAAAGCTTTTAATGAAAAAATTAATAGAATCATAATGACTATCTTACTAGCTGTAATTACCATTTATTATGAAGTACAACTAATCTTCTTTGGATTGTTTTCAGTACCATTTTCATTCTCAACAATTGGATTAGCTAGTCAAGCATTTGATTTCGTAACAATAGTAAAAGATGCTATATTAGTACGTATCATACCTTTCATACTTATTCTATTGCCATTTATAATTAGAATAATCCTAAGAAAGAAAATCAACTGTACTAGATATCATAAATATACAATTATATCTTTAATAATCATGTTTATAATTTCATACTTATTAACATTTGTATATCTACAACCAAATAAAAAAGATGATTATTCTGCCAACAAGTTATACTATAATCTAGATGATCAAACATCTATCATCGATAAATTTGGTCTTTTAACATATACAAAAATAGATATTAAAAGACAATTAGTTGGTTATGAAAGTGAAATAATTGTTGAAAAACAACAAGTACCGACTAAAAAAGAAGAAGTTCTAGATGAAGTTGTTTATGGAGATAACATATTAGATATCGATTTTAAAGAGAGTGGTAATAAAAATATTAATAATTTAAATAACTATGTTCAAAATCAAACTCCAACTAATCAAAGTGAATATACAGGAATGTTTAAAGGTAAAAATCTAATATTCATCTTAGCAGAAGGATTTAATGAAATAGCTGTAGATGAACAAAGAACACCTACACTATATAACATGATTCATACCGGATTTAATTTTACTAATTTCTATTCACCGGTATATTTAAGTACAACTGGTGGAGAATTCCAAGCGACGACCGGTTTAATACCAACGCAAGAAATATTAAAACTATGGAAAAAAGAACAACCAACTATTGAATTTGCTTTAGGAAATGCATTTGGTAGATTAGGATATCGAGCACAAAGTTATCACAACTGGACTTATACGTACTACAAAAGAAACATTACCATGAAAACTTTAGGTTTTAATAACTACAAAGGCTGTGGTAATGGTCTAGAAAAAGAAATGGATTGTCATTGGCTACCATATGATAGTACGATGGCTGAAGTAACATCTAAAAATTATCTAGGTAAAGAAGATAACTTCGTTACATATTATGTAACAGTATCAGGGCATTCTCCATATAATACTAGTGATAATATTGCTAAACATCATTGGGATACCGTAAAAGATTTAAATTACTCAGATCCAGTTAAATACTATTTAGCAGCTCAAGTGGAATTAGATAAAATGTTAGAAAAATTAGTAGAAAAACTAAAAGAGTCTGGAGAACTAGATAATACTGTCATAGCATTAGTAGGAGATCACTATCCATATACATTGACAAATAAAGAAATGAATGAAGCATCATCTTATAAAAAAGATGATACAATAGAAGTGAATCATAGTAATTTCATTCTATGGAATAGCGAAATAAAAGAACCAATTACAGTTGATAAAGTAGGTAGTCAAATAGACGTTCTACCAACATTATTGAACCTTTTTGGAGTAGAATATGATTCAAGAATGATTGTCGGAAAAGATATTCTAAGTGATTATGAAGGAATAGCAATGTTTTCAAATCACAGTTGGGTAACTGACTACGGCTGGTACCAAGCTAGTACCAGAACGTTTACTAAAAAAGAAGGTAAAACTCTAGAAAATGAAACAGAACAAGAATATATAAAAAGAATGAATAATAGAGTTACTAATGCCTTCAGTATAAGTAAACTAATAATAGATAATGATTATTACAAATACATATTAGGAAAGTAGGGATATTATGTGTGGGATAGCAGGATATGTATCTCAAGATAAAAAACCAACTAAAAAAGTTTTAAAACAAATGACAGATCGTATAGCACACCGTGGTCCTGATGGAGAAGGATTCTATTTAGATGATCATGTTGCATTAGGTCATCGTCGTCTAGCTATCTTAGATTTAACAACAGGAGATCAACCAATTTATAACGAAAACAAAGACGTTGTAATTGTTTATAATGGAGAAGTTTATAACTTCTTAGAATTAAAAGAAGAACTAAAAGATAAATATAAGTTTTATACAAAAACCGATACCGAAGTAATTCTTCATGCTTATGAAGAATGGGGACATGACATGGTTAATAAACTAAGAGGTATGTTTGCATTCGCAATCTGGAACAAAAAAGAAAAAGAACTATTTTGTGCTATAGATGGTTGGGGAATTAAACCATTCTATTACTACAATAATAATGATACATTTATGTTTGCATCAGAAATAAAAGCATTCCTAGATCATCCTGATTTTAAAAAAGAATTCAATGATGAAATTCTATCTGCATACTTATGTTTTAACTCTGTTCCTACAGAAGAAACATTCTTTAAAGGAGTTAAACGACTAAGACCAGGTCATTCCCTAACATATAAAGACGGGAAAATAACTGTTGAAAAATTCTTTGAACTTTCTTTTGAAGAACAAGATCAAAAGATAGAAGATATAGCAGAAGATATAGCTGCATCTATGGACGACTCAGTTAAACATCATGCAATAGCAGATGTTGAAGTAGGGTCATTCCTATCTTCAGGTATTGATTCATCATATATCGTTTCAACATTCAAACCGAATAAAACATTTACTGTTGGGTATGATGATCCTAAATATGATGAAATAGGTTATGCTAAAGACCTATCAGAAAAACTAGGTATTCAAAACATCTCACGTAAAATAGATAAAGATGAATACATAAAAGAATTCTCAAACATCATGTATCATATGGATGAACCATTATCAGATCCATCAATAGTACCTTTATACTATGTTGCAGAAACAGCAGCTGAACATGTTAAAGTAGTAATGTCAGGTGAAGGTGCTGATGAACTATTTGGTGGTTATGGAACATATCGAGAAGATATCGAACAACAATGGTATATGAAAATACCATATCCTATAAGACATCTAGGATATAAAATAGCTAATATCGTTCCAGATATGAGAGGTTTTAACTTCGTATGGCGTAGAGGACAACACTTAAAAGATTATAATATTGGATTAGGTAGAGTATTTAGAGATAAAGAAGCTATGGATATAATAAAACCTAAAAACCAAATCCATACTAAAGATATCGTAGCTCCTTATTATGAAACATATAAAAATAATTCCAATACTGTTCAAAGACAAGCTATCGATTACTACTTCTGGTTAGTAAGAGACTTTCTACATTCAGTAGATAGATTATGTATGATGTTTGGTTTAGAAGGAAGAACTCCATTCTTAGATGAAAACGTATACGAAGTAGCAAGAAAAATGCCGGTATATGCTAAGATTAATAAAGAAACAACAAAACCAGCATTAAGACTTGCTGCCAAAAAAGTAATTCCTAATGAAGCTTATAAAAAGAAAAAATTAGGATTTCCAGTTCCATTAAGAGAATGGGTTAGAGAAGAAAAGCTATATAAAGAAATAAAAGAAAAATTTAATTCTCCAGTAGCTGAAAAATACTTCGATGTACCAAAAATTAATAAATTACTAGATGATCATTATAATCATAAAAAAGATACATACAAAAAAGTATGGACTATCTATACATTTATTGTATGGTACAATCAATTCTTTGAAGCATAAAAAAGTTGCGTAATAGCAACTTTTTTTTGTTATAATAAATAATAGAAGGAAGTGTGAGAAAATGAAAAAAATTGGAATCATTATATTAATACTAATAATTATTGCGTTAGCAGGAGGATTAGGATATACATATTATAAATATAATGAATTAAAAAAAGATAATTTGTCGACAAAAGAACAAATTGATAAATCTGAATCAAAACAAGAACAAGTTGATGAATCTCAACCAAATATAATCGATAGCGATAGTATGTTTAAAGAATATTTAAAAAATATGGAAAAGAATAGAAAGTATAAAGAGCTAGATTCTGATGAAGAATATAATATATATTTAAATGAA
>JAEEGF012006275.1_pt1 | contig 17202 bp, 18 predicted proteins | sample 9134171 | NCBI WGS metagenome assembly JAEEGF01 (sample SAMN16246542, study PRJNA631951) | gut metagenome | biome: gut microbiome; feature: rumen; material: AP-attached | host: Bos | place: Iran: Karaj | collected 2018-10 | reverse complement strand
AAAGGTTCACCTCGATATAGTTCTTGAAATGCTTTTGACCCATGTGACGGATGATGAAAGACTTGCCTATTTGTCGTGCGCCATCAATCAGCAGAATCTTGTTTGACCCTGCCGTGAAATACTCTTCCAATCGCCTTTGAATCTTCCGGTATAGCATTTTTCAATCACTTTTTTATTATAAAATATACACTTTTCAAACATTTTAGGCAATCGTTTTCTACACTTTTCAATAAAATTGTTGATTATCTACTCATTTGAGCACTAAAAATATAAATTCGCCAGAACTATTTGTCAATACCTAAAATAGTTTTTATGAATATTCCGCATTCCCGCCCATTTTCCCGGCTCCGCCTGTTCCGGCAGGGCGTTTCCCTGGCATCCGCCCCTAACGCAAAAGCGAGGCGATTATAACAATTCTATATTCCCCATCAGATGCTCACGGTCCTTAAATACATTGCCCTGGTCGGCACGTTCTTCATTTACACCTCGTCGGGGGTGTTCTCGAAGCTTGCGTCGCAGCGGGAGCTCCTCTCGCCAGGGTACATCGTGTTCCTCGCCTGCACGGTGGGCGTGCTGGGAATCTACGCGGTGCTGTGGCAGCAGATTATCAAGCGGATGGACGTGAGCCTGGCGTACATGTTCAAAGGCACGGGCGTAGTATTCGGGCTTCTGCTCGCCCACTTTATATTTGGCGAGGCGATCACCACGACAAACATGGTCGGGGCGGCAACCCTATTGACTTATCTTCTATTCTTTTCTTTGACTTGCCGGTCTATTGACCTTGCGAACGCGAGAACCCTCTCGATATAGTCCTTCACATCCTGCTCTTTGATTGGAATCTTTTCTGCAGAATTCGGCCGACGGTCAGACTGATGCGCAATCTGATTTCTGCGACGATAAAGTCCATCAATAAATGATTTTTGCTTGGAATCAGCCTTGAGTCCAACTATACCCAAATTCGCCTGCATATACTCGAATCCGAGGAAACAGTTTTCCCGGTTTACCGTGTCAATTTCCTCACCAAGCAATGATTCTGCATTTTCGGGATTTCTGTACAATTTCAGCATTATTGGGAATGAAACCTTAAACTTTTTGCTTTTATCCGTTTCAGGCCACTCTCCATTGAAAATCTTCAATAGACCGTATTTAACTAGTTCATGAATATAAAAATCCAATGCGCTTTCGAGAAAGACAACCTGACTGCGCCATATTTCTTCTGCAGACCGAAGATTTGCCTTGAGTTCATTCTGCGCAAGGCCAAACTTGTCCTTTACGTCCTTTAGGTTTTCATCAAAATGCTTCCGAACATCACTTATCTTTATCGGCAAGCGAACTAACTTTTTTGAACGGACATTTTCAATCCGGGAAGATTCATCCACAAAGCGCCTCATTATTACTTCTCCCGGAAGTTACTATTCAACATAGGAATTGCGCCGTACCGCCCAAGAATGTACCCCTTCTTGATGTTTTCATCCTTGCGAACATTCTTGAGTTCCGCGAGCGAATACAAATCCGTTGTCCGCATCTTGGGATTTAGTTCGGTAAACCAAATTTGGTCACGACGAATTTCGTTCAAATCCAACAAATCAGAATCATGAGTTGTACTGACAAGTTGACTATTCGAGCCCCTGTTTTGACAAAAACGCTTAATTATATTGGCAACAATGGATGGATGCAGGTGCGATTCAATTTCGTCGCAGATAAGAACCTTACCATTTTCCAAAATATCTATCATGGGGCATACAAACTGGAACAACTTCTTTATTCCGGACGACTCCTCATTATAATCAACCACAAAATCCTTATAGACAAGCTTCAACTCTATCATATTAAAGTTTTGCGACATCTGGGGTGTTGACGTCATGGGAGAAACGAGCGTCGGTATCGACCGCGTTTCCACCTTAATCTTGATATCAACAAGATCCGTCCCTATTTCCCTCATGAACTCAATAAACTTCTTCTTCATGGAGGGATTTTCCTTAAGTTGATTTACCGAGTAATCAAACCAATTGTTGACATCTAGATAAAAAATCAGGTTGTTCTTGAAAAAAAGGAACACCGAAATCACCTGGGTGATATCAGTCTCGTTTGCCGCACAAGAAAGAAGCAACTTATTGGGCTTCATTCTACCCTTGCAGTTATCCCCAGCCTTCTTGAACGGTTCAGCAAAGACATAATCTGTGGGAGAATTCCGCTCAAAAACAACCGACCTCTTCACGCCCGGCCAATAATACAAGTATTCATCTACAATTCCGGTTTCGTTATAGCTGAAACCATACGAATACTTGACCCCATCTCTTTCAAAAATCATAGAAAACGATGTCGGGTCCTTCTTTTTTGACAACTTGTGCGGAAACCGCAAAATTAGATCCCCCGGTTGGAAACCATTGCTAGTCTGCACTATACGACTCATTAGCAACATAGCGTCTAGCAAAGACGTCTTACCCGCGCCATTTGCGCCATAGATTTCAGCAACTCGCAAGTAGCGAGTCTTTCCGAAAGAAATAACGGAATCTTCCAGGCTGGAGTCCTTCGTCGCAGCCATAGAAAAAACAAGCGAATCCTTGATGGATCGGTGGTTCGAACAGGTAAACTGAATAAGCATAATCCGCCTTCTGAATTTAATTCTCAAGGAAAATATAACCTATTTCCCGTAAAAATGCAAATATTTTTGTCAAATTTGTGATTTTTTCGCAAAAATACACAATATTTTAGTGAAATTCACGAATTTCGGTTTGCAAGATTGATTATCCAACATACCTAAAAAAATACATAAATCGGCAGGCTTGGCCTGCCGATTCCTTTTTGCTGTCTTACTCCTTGACCCAGCGGTACTTTCGGGTAAACGCCTCCTTTTTAGTTTCATAACGGCGATACGGGTCTTCTTTTATGGCTGTTTTCAGTAGCCATCCGGCACTCTTTGCCGTCACCTTGAGTGCATCATCACGACCCCGATAGGCTTCGAACAGGTCCTGCATCGGCGTTCCGTTCCAGTCGAAGTTCTCGCCGCCCATCAAATCCCGTAAGGAGAACCACTTGCCGGCCGCGACCTTATCGTGACAGCGGATGGCTCCTTGAAGGTAATTCTTGATTTCTTGAGCTTGCGACTCAGAAATGGAATGGATTTTTCTGATTTTGCCTTTTGAAATAAGCATAATTGCTCCTTGTTTAAGGTTTATTTGAGATAAGGAGATCGGACGAATTCAGCCTCCATCTCATAACACAGGGGTTAACCGCCCTCCAGGGGTGTGTTTTTGTACAGAAAGCCTCAAATGCGTTCTTTTTCCTTTTTTTTCGCACATTCCAGCCCATTTTCCCGTTTCCGCCTGTTCCGGCAGGGCGTTTTATCTATATTCCCCATCAGATGCTCACCGTCCTTAAATACATCGCCCTGATTGGCACGTTTTTCATTTACACTTCATCCGGTGTTTTTTCCAAACTTGCTGCGCAACAAGATTTTCTGTCCATAGAATACCTAGCGTATCTTAGTTGCACTATCGGCGTGCTGGGGATTTATGCAATATTGTGGCAGCAGATTATCAAGCGGATGCACATAAGCAAAGCATATATGTTCAAAGGTTTGACTGCAATCTTTGGATTGCTCTTTGCAAATCTCATCTTCGGCGAAATAATCACACTAAAAAACGCCATTGGTACCGTTTTTATCATCAGCGGCATAACACTGTTCGCAAGGGCGTAAAATGTTCTACGTTCTCGTGTTATTCAATATCTTTGTTGCCGGGGTGGCTCAAATGCTACTGAAGAAATCGGCAGCAACCAAACACGCATCGTTCATTCGGGAATACCTGAATCCATGGGTCATCGGCGGCTATTCACTAATGATGTTCTCGTTGGTTTCCAATATATTTGCAATGAACCACGGTGTTCTTTTGAAGGAACTTGGCACTCTTGAAGCCTGCGGGTATTTGTTCGTCCCAGTACTCAGCTACTTCTTTTTCAAAGAAAAAATCAATCTTCAGAAGGTTATCGCAATCGTACTCGTGCTAACAGGCGTTGTCGTATTCTTTTGGGAGTGAGCATAGCAATTGCGGATTTGAAGATGGACTCCTATAGCATCAACTTCTTTGTAGCATCAGCAGTAGCAGCTATCTTGGCCGTTTTCCTAACTCGTCGCAAACGATTCAGCCTGACGGCGTTATTCATTGTTCCTGTACTGCATTATGTGCTGTTCTACAACTACGACAGCGGACTTGTTGGCGGCATTTCTCCTTTTCTGGTGCCCTATGCGGGAGCAATCTACGCAGCAATTCTCTTTGCATTTTTTCTCTCATATAAAGCAGTCTCTAGCCAACAGATTTCTGGGCGCAAGCAATCCGTTGTCCGCATAGTCCTTGCATGCATCGTACTTTTTTTGCTTATCCTGTATTCGCAGGCAATCCCCTGGGGCATAGACACGTTCCCTCTCTCAAACGTTGAGGTAATCCTTTTCACGGTCTTTGCCGGAGCCAACGAAGGTTCCGAAGAATTCGTCATATCAACATTCATATCAGATGCGCTCCGCTCAGCTTCTTACCTGTTCGCGTGTTTAGTAGCCCTACTAGTCACCCTTTCCGCATTTTTGTCAAAATGGAATACCAAAGTTGCTTTTCATTTTTGGAAACTGAAACTTATACTTGCTGAAAGGGAGTTCTTAGAAATTCTTGGACATCTCGAAAAATTTTCTCTTGTTGCCGTAGCCGCATACTGCCTCGTAATCTCCCTTGTTCTTCCAGGAATCGTGACTAGTGCCCCATTACACGTTCTTTTCCAAAAGCCCGTCGACTCGAAGTTGTACCGAGAACATTATGCAAATCCTGATTCCGTCAAGATAACTATTCCGCAACAGCCCAAAAATCTCATCGTCATTTTCCTTGAATCGATGGAAACGAACTTTGCCCGATATACCCCCGAGATTGACAGTCTCTTTAAGCAATGGGGCTTTGCCCCCGGTGGCGTGAATGTATCGGGCACCAGCTGGACCATTGCGGGAATTACGGGCAAGCTCTGCGGTATCCCGCTGAACATGCCCATGGGCATCGACGAATACCACGGCAAGCTACCCACCTACCTGCCACACGCTAGTTGCCTCATGAATGTTCTAGCAAATCAGGGCTACGAGCAGGTCTACGTGCAGGGGTCGAGTGGCGACTTTACGCAAAAGCGCGACTTTTGGAAAGTACATGGAAATGTCGCCATCCACGACATCGAATATTTCAAGGAAGCCGGAAAGATTCCGCAGGACTACAAGGTGTTCTGGGGATTCGAGGACCGCAAGTTATATGGGTTCGTCAAGGAAGAGCTGGACAGCCTCGCCGAACGCGGCAAGCCGTTTGCGCTCTACATGCTTACCGTTGACACGCACCAGCCTTTCGGCTACACCGATGAATTGTGTCAGGAGAATGTTACTGACAAGGAAGGGAAATTTCCGCAAGCCTTACGTTGTGCATCGATGCAATTGAGCGAATTTCTCGACTGGGCCAGCAAACAGCCCTGGTTTACAAACACAGTCATCTCAGTCATGGGCGACCACACGATGGACATGCTTTCTGCAAAGGCGAATGTTCCGCCGCATGAGCAACTGTACTGGACAAACTTCATTCTGAATTCTACGTTACCGCTTCCCCAAAAAGCGTGCCAGTATTCATCACTTGACATGTTCCCCACGCTACTTGAGTCAATGGGTTTCTCGCTCGAAAATCGCGCTATGGGGTTGGGCAAATCCCTGTATTCGAATGAGCCAACCCTACTTGAGCGTTATGGTCAAAAAACACTGGACAGTCTCCTACGGGAAAGAAGCATCCAATACGACTATTTTTTGATGGGAAAATGATTTGGGAGTGAACCCTTTATTTCTTTAATCACATACTGCGGTGAATTGTTGATGCATATATAAATGCGACCAACATATTCGCCGATAAGACCGAGCATCATCAAGATGCAGCCACCGATTATAAGCATCAGAGCAATAATCGAACTCCAACCAGCCACGCCAATCACACCAAGGCATTTCTGCACCACAATCACGATAGCGTATATAAAACCAACAATAGCAAAGAAAAATCCCAAAAATGTACTTACGCGCAGAGGCTTCACCGAAAATGCCGTGAAACCGTTGAGCCAAAGCCCTAGCAAACGAACAAACGAATACCCTGATGTTCCTTCAAGACGAGAGCGATGATTCGTTGCAACATATCCAATCTTACGCGTGGTGCGAAGAACAAGACCAACAAGGTACGGGTATGAATTTTTGTAATTGCACATCTCGCGAATTACAAAACTGCGAGCTATATAAAAGCTACTACCAACAAAGTCCTTTGGTGGCTCCAACATAAATTTGCCCATGAGCCCTGCCATCCAGGAGCCAAAACGACGGAACAGGTTCTGCTTGACAGCGCGATAGTAGGCATACACAACATCGAAACCTTCTTCCAGTTTAGTGATTAGGTCATTCAAAGAATCCAACGGAGCCTGGCCATCGTCATCCAGCGAAACCACGAACTCGCCAGAACACTTACCGTAGCCCGCCATCAAGGCGGAATGCTGCCCAAAATTTTTAGCGAGATTGATGCCGATAACGTTGTTTTCCGTTTCGGCAAGTTTCTCGATAACATTCCACACGCCATCGGGGCTGCAGTCGTTTATCAGTACGATCTCGTAGTCATCGCCCGGACGCTTGGCGGCCATTTCGCTCTTGATTTCTTCGACCACAGTGGTGATGGTCTTTTCGGAACGGTAACACGGAATTACAAATGAAAACTTAGGCATAGGCAAGACCTTCTTCAAATTTCCACAATATCGCTAATTTTACAATCAACAAAGGGAACAATCGCCGTAGACCAAGCCATTCCCACACCAAAAGCGTTTAACAACAATCTATGAGTTCCGCTCAATTTTCCTTTCAACTCACTCACAATTGTTAGAGGAATAGAAACTGAGGCTGTATTGCCGTATTTTGAAATTGTCCAAGGAATCTTTTCTGGATTAAGATTCATCTTTTTTATAAGATATTTATTTATGAACATATTTGCCTGATGAAATACATAATAATCCAGATTTTCAACATTTTCGCCAACCGTTCCCAAAAGGTTTCTAATATCTTTGGGCACTTCTTCTATAACAAAATTAAAAACATCATTTCCATTCATGGTTCCTTGTTCGTCAGATCGAACATTACCATATTCATCAACAATTTTTTCGGTCAGCGTCTCTATCGAGCTTCTGTTGCGATATCCGCCAGCAGGAATCATTATCAAATCACCTCGGGACCCGTCTGAATTATTAGAAAAATAACTCGCTCCAAATTTTTCATTCCGTTCAACTATAGCAGCGACTCCTGCATCACCAAAAATAAAGGCTTCTCGGCGATCTTTTGCTGAATATACTTTCGAATTCGTCTCTCCATCTAAAATCAGCGCCTTTCGAAAACCTCTTTTTTCCATCATAGCATAGACAATGTTCAATACAGGAATAAAACCAGAGCATCCCAAATTAACATCAAATGCAAGGGTTGATTTAGATAGTTTTAAACGATCTTGAAGTAAAATTGATGTAGATGGCATTCGATAATCAGAAGTCTGAGAAAGAAAGACCAACAACTCAATATCATCACGATTTATGTTGTTATCTGCAATTGTTTTTTCTGCTGCAAAGAAACACAAATCGGAAGAGCAAGTTTTTTCATCCGCAAAGCGACGTTCGTAAACACCTATTTTATCAACTATCTTTTTTATTTCCTGCTTAGACCATAAATCTAATCCATAGTTATAGTTATCTATAACCCTTTTTGGAACACAAGCAGCCATTGCTGTTATTCCGACATTTTTGTATGATGTTATTGGCATGATGTTATTTCAATTTTCTTCCGCCATCAATAATCAATTCCAAGCCCGTAACCCAACTGCTAGCGTTGCTAAGCAAAAAAACAACGCCTAAAGCAACATCAACAGGACGTCCATAACGTCCAAGTGGATACAATTCTAAATCAGCTCGTTTACTCGCATCCGTATACGTGCCATCATTAATCAGTTTGGTTTCAACCATTCCTGGCAAAACGGCATTGCACCGAATATTTTTTGGTCCTAATTCTATTGCGCAGGTTCTCATATAGGCGCTCACCGCAGCCTTTGATGACGCATAAACGGCAAGGCCTGCTGCCGTCATATAAGAAGACAAAGAAGACGTAAAAACAATGGACCCGCCTTTGCTAATCTTCTTGCCTTTCAAAAGCATCTTGGTAAGCATGATTACACCAAAGACATTCGTCTGATAGACATCCTGCAAATCCTGACGTTTAACAAAATTTACGGGTTTGCACAAACCTCGACCAGCATTATTCACCAAGCCATCAAGTACTGGGCTCTCTATAGCAAGTTTTTCAATGTCGGCGTCATTATTCAAGTCTGCGGCAATCATTACATGGCCTTCGCCATCAAGCTGATCAAATGTTTCCTTTAAGCGTTCTTGATTTCGCCCAGTAATCACCACCTTAGCACCCATTTTGGAGCATTCAATGGCTATTCCCTGGCCTATGCCCGAAGATGCTCCTGTAATAAGGATTGTTTTTCCTTCTAGTGAAAATGGGTTATACAACATACTTCTCATCAGCCTCCTCATCTGCAACTTCTACGAGTTGCGAAACAACGACATCATTCGTATCAAAAACAACCGTTCCCCAAGAAAGGCCAACACCAAAACCACAGCAAATGAACCTGGTTGACTCATTTTCAAATTTGCCCTTCAGCTGGGAAACAATTGTAAGCGGAATACTAGCTGAAGAGGTATTGCCAAACTTATACATACAAGTGGGGACTTTCTCTGCAGGCAACTTCAACTTTTTTGCAATCATATCATTCATTTTCATATTCGCTTGATGGAAAATGAAATAATCAGCCGAACCATAATCGAAGTCATAATGTTCGGCGAGTTTTTTTACGGATTTAGGAGCAACTGAAATTCCAAACGAGAACACATCCATACCTTTCATTCTAGTTTGCAAACGGCACAAATGTTTTCCATTAATATTTTCTTGCACAAAGGATTTATCTGTATACGGACTGCGACTACCCCCATCTGGAGTAATAATGGCATCAAAGCCACTACCATCTGTACCAAAATGGAAATCAAAACCTTTGTCACCTTCCATATATTCAACAGCTGTTGCAGTTCCCGCGCTGCCAAACAAAGGATCACGTAATAAATTAGTGGTTCTAAAACGACTTTTAGCATCTCCGCAAAGTAAAAGTGCTTTTTTTATCATACCAGAGGTCAAAAGTGATGCCACGGAGCTTAAACCATACACCCAACCAGAGCAACCCAAAGACATATCCGTTGCATAACAATCTTTTGACAATCCCAAGCGATCCTGCAAAATACACGCCGTTGCAGGCAGTATATAATCAGGTGTTTGAGATACAAAAATAATAGCCCCAATCTCCTTTTTGTCCCAACCCAAATCAGCAATAAGTTGTTCTGCAGCAGCATAGCTCAAATCTGACGTTGTTAGGATCGTGGAGACTCGGCGTTCCAAAACACCCGTCGTTTTCACATAGTCTTCAGGAGAATATTCACTAGACATCACGTCATCCTCTGTTGGATGAAGATTGCTAGCAATATTTTGTGGAACACCGGCAGCAAATCCAGCTATCCGAACATTTGGAAACGACAGGAAAGCCATTATATTCTTCCTTTTACAATATTGAAAAGGTCTTCAATGGTGACAGAACCCTCGACATCAGCCCCTTTGAGCGTAACATCATATTCCTCATCAACCATAGCGATGACATTTAAAGCCGTTAGGGATGACCACTCTTCTAAATCATGAAAGTTGGTATCAGCTTTAAATTCAGCAGCATCAGTGTCTTCGAACTGTTCTGCAAAATGCTTGACGAATTCATTAATATCCATTTTAACTCCTTTTCTATAATTTTAGAACGTTCTTATGTTTTTTATATAGCCTTTCCAGTGTTTGTCTCACCTTTTGGGCTCCAGAAGTCTCTATACGCAAATCTTGTTCAAAATAACATGCGCTTCGCCCCCCCCTTTCTATTGTACGGATAAAGACTCCTCCTCTCTTTTGCGCATTATTTATATTGCCTACATTGTTCGCATATATTACATAGCTTATCCTATTTATGTGTAAAGTCTGTACACAGAAGCAAGCCATTAAATATCCTATTTCCATCCGTTCAGCAGGTTCACCTATATTCACCTCTCGTCCAAATTCTCCCATATCACCATGAATATCATATATACCAACTAGCCCAATCCGCTCGCCCTTCTTGTTCAGCACCACAAAATAATAGTCATTTGGCTCTTGCATTTGCCAGCGGATAAAATCCTTCTGGGCTTCGAGTGACGGAGCCAGTTGCCCTACGGTGTCGCGGTTTCGCTTGTCGGCACGGATATTGTACGAAAACTCGGCATCATCGAGCGTGATGCTTCGCAAATCGACAAACATTCCATGTATCACTTCAGGGTAAACCATACAACGCCTACTATTTTGTAATATAAGTTATTTTAGAGACGCAAGGAGCATTTAGACCATTACACCCCAAAAAACTCATACACCTTTTCGCAGACATACTCAATTTCTTCTGTTTTCAGCCCGTAGAACATGGGCAAACGGAGCAATCGGTTACTTTCATTGGTAGTGAACTTGTCTTCACCGTGGAACCTGCCGAAACGCATGCCTGCGGGCGACGAATGCAGAGGCACATAGTGGAACACCGCGAGAATGCCGTTATACACCAAATGCTTCAAAAGCGCAGTACGCGTCTGCAGGTCTTCAACCTTCAGGTAGAACATGTGCGCATTGTGTTTGCAATGTTCCGGAATATACGGCAACTCGACCAGGCCCTTTTCGGCAAGCGGGGCAAGCCTTTCTCGGTAAGCATTCCAACTAGCCATGCGGGCATCATTAATAATATCGGCACATTCCAGTTCGGCATAAAGATAGGCTGCATTCAATTCGCTGGGCAAGTAGCTAGAGCCGAGTTCAACCCAGGTGTACTTATCGACTTCGCCACGGTGGAACTGACAGCGATTCGTGCCCTTTTCACGGATGATTTCAGCGCGGTCGTTATACTTGGAGTCGTTGATGAGCAGTGCTCCTCCTTCACCCATGCTGTAGTTCTTTGTCTCGTGGTAGCTGTAGCAACCGAAATCGCCCATAGATCCGAGAGCACGGCCCTTGTAGGTCGCCATCATGCCCTGTGCGGCATCTTCGACAACAAACAAATTGTGGCGTTTCGCGATTTCGTTTATCACATCCATTTCGCAAGCGACACCCGCATAGTGGACCGGCACAATAGCCTTCGTCTTTTCGGTAATCGCGTCTTCGATAAGCTTTTCGTCCAGGTTCATCGTATCGGGGCGAATATCCACAAACACACACTTGGCACCCTGCGACACAAACGCATCGGCCGTGCTCACGAAAGTGAACGACGGCATAATCACTTCGTCGCCGGGTGCGATATTACAAAGACGGGCAGACATTTCCAGCGCATGCGTGCAACTGGTGGTCAGGAGCGCCTTCGCGGCACCCGTATGCTTTTCGAGCCATTCATGACAACGCAGGTTAAATGTACCGTCACCACAAATACGACCGCTCTCCACAGCTTGCTTAATGTAATCGAATTCAAGTCCTACAAATGGGGGCTTGTTGAAGGGAATCTTCTGCATATTCGAAATATAGTCTTTTTTTTCTCGTTTTTTTATATTTTTTTGCAAATGGTCAAGGACTTCATTGATTATCGGATAATGCCTGCAGAAACGCAGATTGTGAAGGCCATTGCTATAATGGCAATGCTTATTCATCATCTATTTCTTGAACATCCAGAATATGGCGGGGCAATCTATGGGTTGGCGAAAGCAGGCAAGGTTTGTGTTGCTTTGTTTGTCTTTTTATCGGGCTATGGAATGGCGACGACATTTCCTAAGCAAAGTAATAGCCGCATAAATTCAATCAAAACTTTTTTCTTTTTCTTGGGCAAACGATATATAAAATTTTATCTGAATTATTGGTTTGTTTTTTTTATCACTGTTCCAATAGGGGTTTTCCTTTTTGGGAGAACGTTAGAAGTTGCCTATGGAACCGATACTAATTTAATTATCAGTTTTATAAGGGATCTGTTTGGCCTACAAGGATTTGATTCGTACAATATAACATGGTGGTTCAATGAACTCATCATCTCCCTTTGGCTGTTTTTCCCGCTGTTTTACCATTTAATGAAAAATGGAATCATTTCTATATGCGTTTTAATATTTCTCTTTATTAATCCTTTTGGCATTTTACACTATCTACAAGCATTTTCGCTTTCCCTTTCAATATATATCTTACCATTTTGTATGGGAACATTCTTTGCGCGTCATTCAAACAGTATAAATCGTTTATTAAATAGACTACGACCGCAATACGTTTTATGGGGGTCAATTCTTTTAACGGTATTTTTTGGGGCACTGCGGGGATTCCCCTTGGTGTCTTGGTTTTGTTATTCTCGAGTTGACCCTTTTATAACCATGTTCTTAGTATTGGCGGTTGTAAGTGTCTGTCGTGCAATAAGATTCGAGTTATCTTTTTTTTGCTATGTCGGAGGACATTCCATGAATATGTATTTAACACATACATTTATTCTGGGATACTTTGGAGGGCATTTGATTTATGCGATAAAAGAACCCATTTTGATGTTTCTTACTGTTTTCGGATCATCCTTGCTTCTGTCGGTTGTCCTTGAGACAATTAAGAATAAAACGGGTTTTTATCAATTGCAAAACAAAATATTAAAAGGTATTTCATTGCGGATTACTTCAAATTGCAATTAATAAAAATCGCAGGAACCCACGGGGCAAGATACTTGCGCCGTGTTTCTGGTGTGCCGAGGATGGGCCTGTGCGTCCCCTGAACAACAAATTGAACGTCGGGATGCCTGGACGCCACAGCAGAAATATCCCTTAGCAGTTTATGGAGTTTACCCCGGTCTCCCTCGCGTGTACTGCGAGCTGTCCAGGCAATTCGGTTCCACAAACTATCAGAAATAAGGGAATCTATTTTGGCGCATCCTACAGAATCATCGCCGGTAATAACAATCCCATCCTTAAAATCGCTTCCGTATTCTATCGATTCCGCAAAAGATGTTGTCTGGAACAGCCTCTTGTGAACGGCATAGGAAACGTTTTTTTCGCCAAGCATCTGAAAGTCCGCTTCCAGAAGACTTTCGTCATAAGGAACGCCCCAACCGTCAACGAGAATCATGACCAGAGGCCTAGTGGAATCCTGCAAAAGACTCGCCAGCGGCTTTTCGTCTAGCACCTGATAGCGGTCCTTGTAATGCTGCGACAGGGAATCCGCCCCGAAAGGCAAAAGGTGCCAAGGGCCCTGGTTCCAACCCCCTCGTATAGGGCGGCCATTGTCCAGATGCAAAATAGGTATAAGGACAAGCAGCGCAAGGAACATAGAGAACAGCAGAAGATTAATGTTGCGTTTATTCATCTTCATTCTCCAAAGAGCGGTACTTGAGCAACTTGATGTTCCCGAAACTCATCAGCGTGTCCGTTTTCAATCGCATATGGTAGTGCGTCTTATAAAAAGGCGCAAGGGACAACGCAGTCGCTTCGGAAATCATATAGACATTGTCCTTTGTTACATCCTTGATAAGGTTCGTTACACCTCTTTTTTCTAGTTCCCTCTCTATCGCGGGCAAATACATGTTCCAGTAACCCGTAGAATGAATGTTGTTCCAACTGTTCGGCACAACGGAAGAAAACACAAAATCGGTCGCTTTTGAGAACTCCTTATAACGTTCAAATGGCAAAAGGAAAACCTCATCGGGATGCTCTTTTGCGTAAGAAAAGAATGCCGACCAGTCTTCCTGGGAACCGGATGTCGGCCGTGCCGCTTTTGTTGATTTCGCCAATTCGTCAAAGTAGATATTTACACCCAAAATAATAAGACTAGAAATGCTGACTATTGAGGCCGCTTTCAAGAAAAGTTTTGTTTGTTTCTTGTCAAGAATATCGTCTTTTCCCATAAAAAACAGGACAAATACAATAGCCAACGCCCACACCCCAACCTCTACGTGGTCGACAACTCTACTCACCAAAAGTAAGTATGTGTAAGGAATTGCAACAAGGCCAATGGACACCCAAGGGACCCACCAATTGCGCTTGTTGGAAAAGAAAATTAGAGCCAAGCACAGAAGTGCCCAGCACCATGTACTTCCACGCATTAAGGAGTCCGAAAAGACGAGTGCAAGCGCGGCCGGAAATTTAGCGTAATTCGGCTCATAGCGGTGTCTTTCTGCAATTTTAATCAAGTGTCTCATGCTATCCAGCGAAAAGACATTCTTGTCGTAAAAGTACCATGCCTGTAGGTAGGTGAGGTCAAGACTGTTCAAACCCCGTTCATCCAGTTCTGCCTCAAAAGATTTGTCGTCGTAAAATGCGCCGTCACCAAAATAGGCGCGGGGGCCCTGATACGCGGCATAGAATTCGTAATCTCCCTTGTAATGCTCGGAGTCAAACTTGCCAAGCGTTACATAGACAAAGGCGAGAACGGCCAAAGCGATTAGAGATGTTTTCCAAACTGTTTTCTGTCGCAAAAATGTGAAGAACAGGAGCGCTGCGAGGGTAGGCATTCCTAGTAGGAACATCTCCTTTCGGAACACGAACCCGGCAAGCATCAATACGATCCCGCAGATTAAATGGTCGCGCTTCTTTTCTGCATTGCCAATGGCGAAAAGCAGTATGCCTGCTGCGGTCGCGATGCCCGCGCATTGGGTAAATGCGACGTGCGAATAGAAATCAGGTGCAACACAGGCCAACAGCAAAAAGGTCAATACACCACCGGCCCTTTTGCCAAACCTTTCCAGAACTACATAGCATAGTGCCGTGAAAGATGCAAAAACAGTAAAGTACTGAAACACGGAGTACCAGCTTACGCTAGGCAGTACGGCATAGAATGGGCGCAAGAAATAGCCGTAAACGACATTGACGAAATACATGTGCACATCGTATTCTCCACCATAGGCGCCCGTCAATACAGCGGACATGAAAAAGTCGTCTAGCGAAGAAAATTTTCCATCGCCAATAGCAAAGAAAATTGCAAAAGCAAAAATGTTCAAGCAGACTGCAAAAAAAAGCGACGAACGGCACAGCTTGTTTATGGCAGGAATGTCCTTGAGCATATCACTAATATAAATTTTTTTCCGTATGCAGGCTAAAGCTTGTTAAACTTTCTCATTTCTTTGTCCAGGAACGGATCCACGAATTTTGCATAAATCAACGTTGTTTCCAGATTCCGGTGGCCGAGCAGCTTGCTTGTAGCGGGGAGCGGGATTCCAAGTGTTATGCAAGTCGTGGCGAAGGTGTGCCGAGCCAAGTGGCAGTGGATGTACTTGCTGTGTCCGAGTTTTTGTGCCGCGCTGCGCAACGACCTGTTGAAGTAGGAGTTCTCGACCACCCTGAAAACTGGGCCGTTTGTCATTTTTTCGGGCAACAACAGGCGCGCCTGCACCGGAATGGGAATGTACACCGGGTCGCCCGTCTTGTGCATCTGCTTGCGGATTTTCCAGTCGAAAATCTCGTTGCCGTTTAATGTCTTTAAGTCGCTATAGCGCAATCCGGTAAAGCAACTGAACAAAAAGACCCGCATGGTGTCCTGTTCTGTTTGCGTCAGGAACCTCCTCTTTTCTTCAAAACTCAGATAAAGGCTTTTGAGTTCGCGTTTTGTCAAGAAGCCTCTCCGAGTGTAAACCCGTCCAATCTTGATTTTGTCAAACGGGTTAACCTTCAATAGTCCGTCTTGAAACATCCGGTTTGTAAAATTCCTGAAAACGGAAAGGGCTTTGTTTATGGTACTCTGCTTGTTGCCTTGCTGAATCAGGTAAGTCTTGTATTCCTGTACCAGTTCGGTGGTTACGTTTTCGCACTCCAAATCTGGGCAAAATTTTGAAATTTTCTTCAAATTCCAGTAGTAGGCCCGCACCGAAAGCGGCGCAAGATTGTATTTTTCCTTGTCCAAATACTGCATTGCGGTATCAAAAAAGAGCATTGGAATTCCTTTGATTTTTTGTTCCGGACCATCCAGAAACAGGGGACAAAGTTAGGACTATTACTCAGAGTGCGTTTAGCAGGAACCTACGTGCATATGCAGGATGCTTACTTCGTGGACCAGCAGGCCAAGGGAAGTTGGAACAACATTGGCTACAAGCCTCCCGTTTCCAAAAACTTCACCTACACTGAAGATGCCGACTGGAAAGCTCATGGTGAGTTTGATACCAGCGATTGCACGGGCCCTGACTGGACCGTTACAGTGACTGTAAATAGTACGGACAAGACGGTCTCTTACCAGGCAAGCGATAACTGCCCGGCATTGACTCCGAATTTCAAGAACATTGGAACATCCTCGTAATCTTTATCGTAAGTTAAATATGGCCCGCCAAAGTCTTCATGACGAGGCGGGCTTTTTTTAAGGACTTTGTATGAAACGCGGGTTTACTCTTATCGAATTGATGGTTGTGATTGTTATCATGGGCATTTTGGCGGCTGTTGCCGTGCCGAAACTCTTCGCGATGATTGCCAAGTCCAAGGCGTCAGAGGTCGGTCCTGCTGCCGGTTCTTATGTACATCGTCAGGATGTGCATATTGCAGAAATGCATGCCGTTGGCGATTTTAAAGCTATCGGTTACGACGTCCCGTCAAGCACGGTATTCGCTTACACCGAGACTTACACCGCCAAGACTAAGGAAGTCTGGAAGGCAACTCCAAAGGCAGGCCTTTCCGAGTGCTCGTCTGGCACTTGGACGGTAACATCTGAAGTGAATTCGAACAGCGGCAAGCATGTTGCAGAGACGGACTGCACGAACCTGACTCCAAACTTTACCGCTATTGGATCCGGGTCGTGATTGCGTTTGTCTCTTGCGAGAGAGCTTTTTATTGATTCTCGACAGATTTTGAACATGGTTATGTATAACCGTCATAAAAAGGCGGATTATAGCAAAATTTTGTTATAATCGTTGTTTTTATGACGATTATTATATATATTATAGTCCATGTGGAACGAAATGACAACCCCCTCTATCTTGAAGGAAATGGGTTCAAGGCTCAAGGAATACCGCCTGCGTAAGGGGCTCATGCAGTCCGAACTGGCGGAGTCTGCCGGTGTTGGCGTTGGTACGATTGCCAAGATGGAGCGCGGGGGCGCCGTGT
>JAEEGF010637406.1_pt1 | contig 17202 bp, 10 predicted proteins | sample 9134171 | NCBI WGS metagenome assembly JAEEGF01 (sample SAMN16246542, study PRJNA631951) | gut metagenome | biome: gut microbiome; feature: rumen; material: AP-attached | host: Bos | place: Iran: Karaj | collected 2018-10 | reverse complement strand
CGCATGTATTAGAAAATGCTGATAATTATTAAGTTCTGTTTATTTTTGAGTGATTCTAATATCGATTTATTATTGGCAAAACTATCGTCCACGAGCCTCAGGCTCGTTAACTCCCCTTTTATATTCCGAACCACTTGCATAAATCTTACATCTTAAATAATTAAATCTTTAAATTAACTCGGCTTCCTTTTTTATTTCAGAAACTTGAATAACATAACTAAAATTTATATAAAATATGAAATAGAGAAAACAGTTATATGGAATTTCTTTAATTTTGCTTAATCAATTGTGAATTGTTCTAAATTGCTTTGCTCATTCTGTTTTTTTATTATAACTTTGCATGGTTACCAAAAGCTTTATTCCCTAAAAACCAATACTTGAATAATATAACTTTTCTAGCTCTATGAAACAAATCCTTTTTTCATTATTTATGTTGTTACCTGTATCACTCTTTGCACAGGAAGGGAAAGTGGCCGTCGATAAAAAAGCCACATACGAGCAGCTTCATAAGCAAGCGGCAGACTTCTCTGACCAGGGACTGCCTAAGTCAGCGTTGGAAGTGACGGAGTTAATCCGCCAGAAAGCCGAGGATGAACTGAACTTCGCCGAGTTTGTCGCCGCAGCTAAGATGAGAGCTGCACTCAGGATGGATATTGCTCCCGACAGCATCATACCCGACCTTAAATACATGGAGGACCTCTTCGATAAACCTATCGTGAAATCGAACGACGCACCACAGCGGCAGGCCATCCTCCATGCCATCCTCATCTCTGTCTATGACGATGTGAGGACATCAAGGCTGGCAAGGCGAAACGATGAGCTCACCTCGCAGTGTATAGAGAAAGTGAAGTTCCACACGGAAGAGGCTCTGAGACAGAAGGAGGCGCTTGCCAACATCAGTGCTACTCCATACAAACCGCTCTATCAGGAGTGTGAAGACAGCAGGCTTTTCAATAACGATCTACTCTCGCTGATTTCTGACTTCATCTCCCAGCAGGGCTTCAAGGCACCTTACTACCACGATGCCAACGTGGAATTGGCTCACCTGCGGCAGATAAAGGATATCTATCAGCAGAAGCAGATGCGCGATGCGGCACTGCTCGTGCAGATGAGAATTTGGGATATTCAGCATAACCTCAAAAGCAAGTCGGAACGGCTCAGCTCCAGCGACATGCGGGAACTGCTCAAGAAGATGTATGAGGACAACGCTGACTTGGAAGCGGGAGCCGACGCCTGTATGGCTTACTATAAGATGAGCTCTTTTGACTCTTGGATGGAACGCCTCCAGTTTGTCAGAATGGCTAAAAACAAGTTCCCGAAATCTCCGTATGTAAAGACATTCGAGGGCATAGAAAAAAAGTGCTTTGAGAAATCGGTATCGGTGGGGGTCGATGGAAATGTTATTGCCAGACGCCAGTTCAAAATCAGGGTCAGTCACCGCAATGTAGCCAAGGTGAACGTCAAGGTGGTTGACGACAAGAAAAAAACGGTCTGGGAGCAGACGGTCGTCTCAGAGGGATTCAAAGATTCGGACAACTATGTGGAGGACAGCAGGACCGACACGCTCTTCCTCGCGCTCACACCAGGACTGTATAAAGTCATTGCCTCAGCGGATAACAAGCATGAGGAATCCAAGGAGTTCAGGGTTTCCACACTCAAGCTGATTTCCTATATGCTGCCAGGGGAGGACTGCACGGTTAATGTCGTGGAGGCAATATCAGGTATGCCGGTCAAGGGCTGTAAGGTGTATCCGGGAAAGAATAAATGGGTGGACGGAAAATGGAAGGATGTGATTTCTGATACGCCCTATATCACTGATGCCAACGGCACAGTGAAAATCCCGCTTGGAGATGACGGGGAAAAATGGGACTGGGCACTTGCTGAGCTCAGCAAGGACGATATCAGCAGTCATGTCACGCTTGACTTCAGGAGAAATTACGAGAAGGAAATCATAGAGCAGCTGAATTACGAGGTTTATACCGACCGTGCTGTCTATCGCCCAGGACAGACGGTCTATGTCTCAGGATATGTCTATTCGAAGTTTGGCGACGTACACAAGATGGTGGCTGACCAGCAGGTGGATATTCAGTTCCGTGATGCGAACTCTCAGGAAATTGAGTCCAAGACGGTCGTTACCGACAAGATGGGTATGGCCTCGGCGCAGTTCGTCATCCCGAAAGGAAGACTCAACGGCAATTTCCGCATTCGTTTCGGAGATGAAAGTACATACGTCAGGGTGGAGGAGTACAAACGTCCGACATTCGACATCGAGTTTGAGAAACAGACGGGCACACTCGCCTTCGGAGACACGGCGAAGGTGACGGGGGTGGCGAAGACCTACTTCGGTGTGCCGGTGCAGGGGGCGAAAGTCAGCGTCAAAGTGCAGCGTAAGCGGGGCGAGTTCCGCCTGTGGTGGCAGCCACGCGGGTACTGGAATAATGTCAGCACATTCGATGTGGAGACCGATGACGACGGACGCTTCACCATCGATGTCTTCCTTGACGGCGACCAGGCTGCCGACGAGACGCTCGACAACTGGTGCCGCGATTTCTACGGTGTCATGGTCTATAAGGTCGATGCCATCGTCACAGACCAGGCGGGAGAGACACATGAGCAATCCACGTCGCTCGCCGTGTCGGCAAGAGAGTTCTCTCTCAAAATCGAGGCACCTGACAATATCAACCGCGACAAGCCGGAGGATATCATCGCCAGAGCGGTTAACATCAGCGGTCAAGAGGTTCCGGTAATGGGCACATGGAAACTCGAAAAATATGTAATTGACGATAAGGGTGACGGTAAATATGTGGAACAGGGTGCATCAGGCACGTTCGATACGGGTAAGCCGATTGTCATCGACGGACTGCGCCAGTTGCCGCTAGGAATGTATCGTATAAAGGTTGAGACCATCGATAAGAAAGGGAATAAGGATTATGACTCCCATACATTCACCCTTTACTCAACCAGTGGCGGAGAAATCACGCTTAATAACGACTGGATTTTCACGGCCGACAAGGAAATCGGAGAGGGAAAAAGTGTTGACATCTATTATGCGGTGGCTGAAAAACAGCCGTTTGTGTATGCGTATGTCATATCCGACAAGAAGGTGGAAAAACAGAGAATTGAACGTTTCGACAACACCATCCAGCATCTGCATATCGACTTCAAACCGGAATATAAGGACGGAGTCACTTTTATGTTCGTCTATGTAAAAAACGACAAGGAACATGCTGTACAGGAGTCATTTACCTATGTCAGGCCGGAAAAACGGCTTGACATTCAGTGGGCTACATTCAGGGATAAGCTCCAGCCTGGACAGGACGAGACATGGACACTTACCATCAAGGACAAGCAAGGGAAGCCTGTGAAGGCACAGATGCTTGCTGCCATGTACGATGCATCGCTTGATGCAATTAAGCCCCACAGCTGGCGTTTCTCCCTCTCTTTCCCAAGGAGTGTGCCTGGCGTTTCTTCCAATGTATCCACATCAGGGATTTACTCCAACTGGTTCGACCTCAAGTTCAAGAAGACTGAATATGAGACATTCAGTAGATGCTATAGCGCTCTCATTCCCTTCGACCGCTACGATGAGGTCATGGTGTTTAATACGATGGGGCCAAGAAGAATGGTGAAATCAAGGGCTGCTGTTTCCGACAACATGATGCTGGCTGAGGCTGAGCCGATGAGAAAAGAGGCTATGCCGATGATGGCGGCAGATATGGCCTCGGATTATGAAGCGGTGGAGTCGGAAGAGGAAAAGGCTGCTGAGGGGGATGAAGGACAGGAGCAGCACGCTGAGAAAGTGCAGATGCGCAGCGACTTCTCCGAGACGGCCTTCTTCTATCCCGACCTCATGGCGGACAACGACGGACAGGTGAAGGTTTCGTTCAAACTCCCGGAGAGCCTCACGAAATGGAACTTCATGGCGTTCGCCCATACGGAGGACGTGGATTTCGGCATGCTCACGGCTTCGGTCGTGGCTGTGAAGAACTTCATGGTGCAGCCTAACATGCCACGCTTCGTCAGGACGGGCGACAAGCTGACGATTACAACGCGTATCATCAACCAGAGTGAAAATCCTGTGGAGGGCGAGGCACTTATCAAACTTATCGACCCGAACACCGACAAGGTGGTCTTCACGCAGAAGAAACCATTCAGGGTGGATGCTCAGAAGACCACCAACGCTGCCTTCGACTATCAGGTATCGGACGACTACAACATGCTGATTTGCGAAATCTCAGCGTCCGACGGAAAGACTTCCGACGGTGAGAGAAACTGGCTCCCGATCCTCTCCGACAAGAAATTGATAACGGAAGCTGTTCCGTTCTACATTCAGGGAAGCGGTACCAAGACCATCGATATCTCTGCTTTGTTTAATAATAACTCACCTACTGCCACACAGCGGAAGATGGTGTTTGACTATACAGACAACCCGGCGTGGAACGTGGTGCTCGCTCTCCATGGGGTAGCTAATCCGAAGGACGACTGCGCCATCTGCTGGTCAACCTCACTTTATGTCAATATGGTGGCTCAACATCTGGCTGTACGCATGCCGAGACTACAGAGCCTTATCCGTCAGTGGGAGAATGAGGAGGGCAATGAGACAACCATGCAGAGCGAGCTGGAGAAAAACCAGGAACTCAAGGACATCCTCCAGCAGGAGGCACCGTGGATGCTTGAGGCGCAGGACGAGACGGAGCAGCGTCATGTCATAGCCGAACTCTTCAACCAGAATCTCATAAACGACCGTATCAGCAAGGCGAAGGACAAACTGAAATCACTGCAACTCTCAGGTGGAGCATGGTCTTGGTTCAAGGGAATGGAGCCGAGTTACTACACCACTTTCGCCGTGTGCGACAACCTGTCTATGCTGCAAAGCTATTTCACCGCTGTGGGGGATAACGCCGACAACAACATCGAGAACATGCTGCAGAAGGGACTCTCTTTCCTCGACAAGGAGGAACTGGAGGACTATGAGGAGTACCACAAGAAAGAAAAGAAGTTCTTACCGGGCAATAGCACCTTACATTATATTTATATGGTGGCTACAGCTAAGCATAAGACTACTGGAAAGGTGAAGTCCATGATTGACGACTATCTCAACCGGATTCAGGGAAAAGTGAAGGAGTTCACCATGTACGGACGGGCTAACTGCGCCATTGCACTGCTCGCAAACGGAAGAAACAAAGAGGCGGATGCCTTTGTCAGGTCTCTCCGTGAATATACGGTCTCCAAACCGGGCATGGGACGCTATTATGACACCGAGCGTGCACCTTATTCGTGGTGCGATTACAAACTGCCGACACACGTGGCTGCCATGAAGGCGATGATTGCCACTCGTAAAGACTTCACCGATGCGGATCAGTATCTCAATGACATGCAGATATGGGTCATCCGGCAAAAGCAGGGACAGAAATGGGACAGCGAAATCAACACCATCCAGGCGGTGGATATCCTGCTCACTGTTTCGCCCGACACAACCTTCCATGAGGCGCAGATGCCGCTGGTGACCATGGCTGGAAAAAGCCTTCAGCTCGACGACCAGACGGCAGGCATCGGGTTCGTGAAGCAGCCTGTGCCTGAAGAGATGGTTAAGGCGGCCATGGCACAGCCGAAACCAGTTGTAACGGTAGAGAAGCAGTCGCCGGGACTTTCCTGGGGTACTGTCTATGGACAGGCTCTCGAATCGCTCGATAAGGTGGAGCAGAACGGTGAGGCGCTTACCGTTGAACGGAAAATGTATGTTTATGACGCCAATGCACTGGATGATGGATGGAAGCCGGTTGACGACAATTATGTGTTCAAGGTGGGCGACAAAGTCAGAATGCGGCATATCGTTTTTGCTGACCGCGACCTCGACTTTGTCCAGATTCGCTCACAGCATGCTGCCTGCCTCGAACCGGCTAAGACACGCTCAGGCTACCAGATGCTTGGGGGCAGGGGAGGTTACCTCGCACTCCACGATGCGTCAGCTGACTTCTTCTTCGACCGCTTCCAGAAAGGAACCGTCACCATCGACCTCGAGATGTATGTCACATCCCCTGGATCATACGCCAACGGTATCGCCACGGTTCAGTGTGCATACGCGCCCACATTCTCCGGGCATTCCAAGGGTAACCGCATCAACGTGAAATAATTATTTTAACAGGAAGTTAAGGTGGAAGTTAAAATGGCTGAATAAAAGTTCTTTCTCCGTTTTACTTCCACTTTACTCCTTTCTCTCAATCCTTCACAGAAAAGTAAATACACTTTTCACTATTCACTTTTCACTCACGCTACTTTTTCATTGGCTTTGCCGAACCTGCTCCCGCTCGGCATAATGAATGCAAGCATTCTTCTGCTCTCGCTTACTCGCTGGTTTCTTCATTTATTTGTTTGTGTTCCCACACAATTCTTGATTTATGTCAACAAAATTAAATAAAGTTGTATTTTTTACACTTATTTCAATTGCCACTTAAAAAAACTGTCGTAACTTTGCATCGTCAAAAGAAAAAATAAGGTCTCACTTAGGTGATTCATTATTTGAGAGAATAAATAGGTATTAAGTTTTAGTAACATTAAGGTATAACTGATAGCATCTTGAAGGTGCTGACAGAAAAATAAATTAGGTATTAGTTATTTAAGGTTAATTTTGAAGTGTTAGTTATTTAAGGTTATAGATTGATAAGGGCATGTGAATGTCGTATTTGTTTTAATAGGTTAATAATAAAGGTATTGGTTTAAAAATGTCAATAGGTTTTTAGTTAGTTAAGGTTAATTAAAGTTTGGTTATTTAGGACTCGATAGGTTAGTTTTTTAAGGTTAGTAAAAAGATTGATTAGGATTAAACGTTTTGATTTGGTGTTTTTCACCTTTAGGAGTTCTGCAAACTCGATGAGAGCGAACAAACTCCAATCAAGACACACTTACGACGAAAGTAGATGCCTCAATTCAGAGGCTCTACTATCCCGCGAGGGACTGCGTCAAAAAAGTGATTTTTAGAAAATTCATTATGAGATTTAATGGTTTTCAGGAACTAAGCGATGCAAAGCATCGCTTTTTTCGTCTATATTGCCCAGTCGTAGTATGTTAACTATATCAATATCTTCCCGAGTAACTACACTTTTCACTATTCATTTTTCACTTTTCACTTATTTTTTTGTTAACTTTGCAATATTTTTCAATTAAAGCTATGAGTAATCTCTTAAAAAACATATTTCGTTTCCTGCGTCATGGACATTGGACACGCCCTATCACAAGGCAGTGGCCACTGATTTTGTTTTTCATCATACTGATCGGAGGTGCCTCCGTCACAAAAAATCTCTATTATAGGGCGTTCATCATTTTCCTTCAGGCTTATTGTGTAGCCGCTCTTGCTCATCTCACCAAGTCGAAGATTGTCAAAGGGCTCATTTATTTCTTCTGCTATGTCTTGTTCGCCACAGAGACCATTCTCATCTTTACCTATGGAATGCATATCTCACCAACCACACTTACTCTGCTGCTCGAGACAGATCAGCGGGAGACAACTGAGTTCCTGACAACACTCATCTCTCAGCCACAGTTTTGGATGGCGCTTGCTGTGATTGTTGCTGTGGCCGTTGCGAATGTGTTTGCCGAAAAATACCGTTTGAGGGTGTCACAGTGGATGGAGACACGCAAATGGGGTGGGGTGACAAGGTGGATTGCGCTCGTTGTCATCATCATCGGGCTGCTCTCTTCTTCATGCTATTGGTCGCTCATTAACGCCGACGACTCTGTCGAAGTGGACGACTGGGGGGTCATTCATAAACATCCAAAGGATGTCATGACAAGGCTTGTCATGGCTTTCGTCGATATCAGGGCAGGAAAAAACGAGATGATGAAAAACCTTGAGATAGTCAGGCAGATGAAACCCGTCGCACCGGCTGACAGCGACTCACTTAATATCATCTTCGTCATTGGAGAGAGCTATATCAAGGCTCACTCTCCAATCTATGGCTACAGCCTGAACACCACTCCCGTGCTTCTCAAAGAACATCAGCAGGGACGGCTCTTCGTATTCAAGGATGCTGTCACTCCTTTCAACATGACCACCAATGCGGTGAGAAACATCATCAGCTGCAATGCCATGGGGCTGGGTGAGCACTGGATGGACCGGCCGCCGCTGACAGCTGTCTTCCGTCAGCACGGCTTCCATGTCTCCATGTATGACAACCAGCGGTCGTATGGCAACGACCAGAACACGTTTATGTTCTCACTCAGCAACTATCTCTACATGCCTGAAATCGCTGAGCTTTGTTACGACGAACTGTGCGACTCCGCTTTCCACTTCGATGGAAAAATGGTGGATTACTATAAGGCGAGACACCTTAATCCACCGGCAAAGAAAAGTCTGCTCCTCTTTCATCTCATGGGACAGCATGTCCTCTTCCATGAGAGGTATCCCGACGAGTTTAACCATTTCAAGGCCGACAGCATCATGAGAACAGAACCGTGGATAGACACGAAACATAAAGAGCTGATCGCTCAATACGACAACGCCACGCTCTACAACGATTTCGTAGTCGGCAACATCATCCAATTGTTCAGCGACCGTAACACCGTGCTTGTCTATCTCTCTGACCATGGAGAGGAGGTCTACGACTACCGCGATGTGTGCGGGCGGAAAGCATTCAAGGAGGAGCATCCCGACATCTCATTCCAATATTCTGTGCCTCTGCTCGTATGGTGTTCCGACAAATTCAAAGAACAAAACCCCGACATCATTTCCGATATCGAGAAGGCGCTCGAACGGCCTCTCTCCATCGACAATGTCTGTCAGCTGCTCTTCCATCTCGCTGACATCAGCAACTCACGAAACGACTACTACAACCCTGCAGTTGATGTGCTCGCCAACGAATATCACTGCCCTCCGAGAATCGTCGAAAAAACGATGGACTATGACAGTGTCATGGCTGCTTTTCACTAATTATAAGCACTCCTTTTTAAAACTTCCATTTTTTCTTTAGAAATTTGAAAAGAATATTATTATAATGATTACAAATACAATGACCAGTTTTATCATCGTAAACTACAATACATGGGAGCTTACATGCAAGTGTGTGGCGACCATCCTGGAGTATATTCCTGAGGGCTCCTATGAGATTATTGTAGTGGATAATGGAAGTAAAGATGATGATAAACTGTCGCTTAAGAAGAATTTGAGTGAGAATTGCCGATTGGTCGAAAGCCGTTTGAATGTGGGATTCGGAGCAGGCAACATGCTGGGAGCGAATCTGGCAAAGGGCAGATTCCTCTGTTTTATTAACAGCGATGTGGAATTGGTGGAAGACTGTATAACACCGCTTTGCCAGTTTCTCGATGCGCATGATGATGTGGGATGTGTCACTCCGCAGCAGTATGACAGGGAGGGAAGGCATGCACGCTCGTTCCGGCATAAGACGGGAATCAGACATGACCTGCTGGGAGATTCCATTTTTGAACGTCTCTTTCCACGCCGGTTTCCGAATCCTGATATGGTTTTCAAAGGGGGTGAACTGGAGGTGTCACAGTTAAACGGCAGCTTTATGATGTTCCCTGCGGATAAATTCTGGGCTATCGGGGGATTCGACACGAATATTTTTCTCTATTATGAGGAATACGACATTGGTATCAGATTATCAAAACGTGGATGGAAAAGTGTGGTGCTCACTAAATACCGGTTTAGACATTGTCATGGAGCGACCATCAATAAATATAAATCAATCACTAAGCGTGAACTGTATATATCAAAACTTTATACTTACAGCAAACATCACAACTGGTTGCTCTCCGCTATTTACCGTGTGATTAATTTACTCACCCTTTCTGTCAAGCCGTCTAAATGGTATATTCTCAAGGCAATCATTCATAGTAATACCTTGTCACGCTCCATGCGCCATCTCAGATAGTCTGAATTGTACTGTCCCCATCCACAAAACCTTTTTGATGGTTAAGCTTGTGTGAATAAAACTGAATGTCTGAGGATGTGCCGCGCACATCCTCATTTTTTGCTGTCTTCAATAAGAATTGTAATCATTCCGCCGATTTATCAGTTTTTCTAAAACATATCGACATTTTTTGACTTCTTGAACAAAAACATTTCGGTATTTTCGCGCTTTTTGAATAAAATCTTGTCACCCCCTCTCTTTTTCTCTAAAAAAATACATATATTTGCATCATAAATGCATCGTTAACGATAAATGCTTTATCATGCTCTTAAAACATTGTTTTTTCAGTCTGATTAACAAACTTGCACGACATGTCAGAGCTGGGAAAAACTCTCATTAAGAAATAATCATGTCTCATACCATCCCTCAAGATGGTAAGCTACTACCTTGAGGGGGGTACAAATATTCAAATAAATAGTAAATCGTAAATCTTTAAATCGTAAATAAAGTGATTCCTTTCCTCGACCTGAAAAAAATAAACGCACTCCACGCTGACGAAATTAAGGGGGCGATGGCTGCTGTGATTGACTCCGGATGGTATGTCCGGGGCAAAGCACTTGATCAGTTTGAACGTGACTATGCCGCTTTCATCGGGACACAGCATTGTGTGGGTGTGGGCAACGGCTTAGATGCCATTGATATCATACTGCGCGCCTATATCCAGCTCGGAGTAATGACCCCAGGCGATGAGGTCATCGTGCCAGCCAACACGTTCATCGCCTCCGTCTCAGCTATTATCCATGCCGGATTAAATCCCGTTTTTGTGGATGCCGATGCTGATACTCTACTGCTTGATCAGACGAAGCTGGAGCCTCTTCTCTCTTTCAAGACCAAAGCACTGATGATAGTCCATCTTTATGGCAAATGCGCTTATTCGGAGCAGATACGCAATTTCTGCACTAAATATCACCTCAAACTTATTGAGGACAACGCACAGGCACATGGCTGCCGGTTCGAAGGCCGACGGACCGGTTCACTCGGCGATGCTGCCGCTCACAGTTTCTATCCCGGCAAAAATCTGGGAGCCCTGGGCGACGGAGGGGCTGTCACCACCGACGACACACAGCTGGCGGAGACCGTTCGGGCCATCGCCAACTACGGATTTCATAAGAAATACTATGCTGATGTGGAAGGACGGAATTCCCGGCTCGACGACCTGCAGGCGGCAGTACTCTCTGTCAAACTGAAATATCTTGACCAAGAGAATGAACGCAGAAAAGCCATCGCTGCAGTTTATGACCAGCATATCAGCCATCCCATGATCAGACTGCCTAAGAACAGGGTGGGACAGGACCACGTCTATCATCTCTATCCCATTCTCACCGAACAAAGGGAACATCTGCAGACTTACCTTGAAAAGCAGGGCATACAGACGCTCATCCATTACCCCGTGCCCCCTCACAAGCAGAAATGCTTCCCTCAGTTCCATCATGTCTCACTGCCAAATACAGAGAAAATTGCCATCCATGAGCTCTCACTACCCATCTCTCCAGTCATGACCGACGATGACGCCTTGTTCGTGGCACAGACAATAAATCAATTCTTTTGAGGGTTGTTCTAAAAAATCTGTCGCATGTTAAATCGTTAAAAAATTATTATATTCGTTTTTTTTATTCTTACCATATCTGATTATTCTGCAAAAATCACTATCTTTGCAAACCTTACTTCATTCACTAGCTAGAAAATATATAGAAAGATATGAAAATTGCTGTTGTAGGAACAGGAACGGTGGGACTGGTCAGTGCCACCTGTTTTGCTGAAATCGGAATGCAGGTTACCTGCATCAACTCCGACCCCAAAATCATAGAAAACCTCAAAAACGGTATTGTTCACCTTTATGAGCCGGGACTCGAGGAGAAACTCAACCGGAATTACAGGGAGGGAAAACTTAAGTTCGCCACAGACGTGAAGAGTCTTATCGACCAGATAGACCTCGTTGTATGTGCCACACCGACTCCCGCCATGCCCGACGGGACCATCGACCTGCGCCAGGTGGCGGAGCTCGCCAAGAAAATCGGACAGACCGTCACTAAATATTTCGCAATCGCCATTCTCTCGACAGTACCGATTGGGACGGCAAGGCAATTGCGCGCCGCTCTCAATATCGAGTTGGAGAAGCGGGGCGCCAACATCCATTACGATATCATCTCCATCCCTGCATTTCTGCGCGAGGGTACGGCGGTCAATGATTTTCTCAAGCCTGACCGCATCGTTGCAGGTGTCGGATCTGAGAAGGGAGAGGAGCTGGTGAGGGAGCTCTACAAACCACTTACCGATAAGGGTGTGGAACTGATACTGACAGACCAGACTTCTGCAGAGCTCATCAAATACGCCTCAAACGCAATGCTTGCCAACCGAATCTCCTTCATGAGTGACATCGCCAATCTCAGCGAGCTGGTGGGAGCCGACATTGACATGGTACGGAGGGGCATGGGTGCTGACCCCAGAATTGGCGACGACTATCTTGCCAGTGGATGTGGATACGGAGGAACAAGTCTGCCTAAGGACGTGAAGGCACTTATCAAGACTGCGGAGAAAGCAGGCTATTCCATGAAGGTTGTCAAGGCGGTTGATGAGGTCAACGACGCACAGCAGAAAGTGGTGTTCAAAAAACTCCTCAAATGCTACAACGGAAATGTAAAGGGAAAGAATGTGGCGGTGTGGGGGCTTGCCTTCAAGCCTGAGACCACAGATGTGCGCCAGTCAACAGCACTTGTCACTATCGAGCAGCTGCTTGCCGCCGGATGTGATGTCAGCGTATATGACCCCCTTGCAATCGACCAGGCTAAAAAAGTACTCGGCGATAAGGTGAAATACGCCAACGACATGTACGACGCGGTGCTCGATGCCGATGCACTCCTGCTTATCACAGAATGGAAGCAGTTTGCAACACCTAGCTGGGGAGTCGTGGCACGATCCATGCGCACGAAGGTTGTAATTGACGGACGTAACCTCTATAGCCTTGCCGACATGAAAAAATACGGATTCGATTACCACCGTATCGGAAAAAACAACTGACACTCCTTTCTCAACCATAGCAAACACACGGAGCCTTTTTCACGAACGGCTCCGTTTTTTTCCCCCTCTTAAAAAACGTTGCTGAACTGCCGCCCTTTTTACTCCTTTCTGTAACTCCCATTTTAACTTCCCTTTTTTACTCCCATTTTAACTTCTCTTTTTACTCCCGTTTTTTGTGAATAAATATGTTTTTTTTGTTCGTTTTCAACGTATAAATTATGCATATAATTGTTATTTTTTGAAAACTTTTGATTTTCAATAATTTACAAAAAATTCCGTTTTAACATTTTATGTACTTGAAAACAAGAGAGTTAACATTTTTTAACTAAGAAAAAGTTTCCCAAAAGATACAACGTATTGTAATTTGTACTATCTTTGTTGTCGGATTAGAAAGAGACTATGGCGAATGCCTTCATTTGTTTCAGATAACACCTTGCCTGATAGTTTTTTCTATCTACTTTTGAGCTTTTTGGAAATAACATTCATCATACAATAACTGAAAATTTATTATTATGATTCAGACAGTCTTGAAAAGAGACGGCAGAACTGTCGGCTTTAATGAACAGAAAATTATGGCAGCTATACGCAAAGCCATGATGCAGACTGAGAAGGGTGAGGACGAACAGCTCATCCAGAAAATCACCGATCATATCGCATTGCACGGCAAACCTCAGATGACCGTGGAGGATATCCAGGACCGGGTGGAAATTGAACTTATGAAAAGCTCTCGAAAGGATGTGGCGCAGAAGTATATCGCTTACAGGAATCAGAGAAGCATTGCCAGAAAAGCAAAGACTCGTGCCATCTTCCAGGAAATCATCAACATCAAGAATAATGATGTCACCAGGGAGAACGCCAACATGAACGCCGACACACCGGCAGGAATGATGATGAAGTTCTCAAGCGAGACAACAAAGCCTTTTGTTGACGACTACTTACTTTCGGAAGACACAAGGGAGGCGGTTAAGCACAATTATATACATATACACGACAAGGATTACTATCCTACAAAGTCACTCACGTGTGTGCAGCATCCGCTCGACAATATCCTTAACCACGGATTTGCCGCCGGACACGGTTCGTCAAGACCGGCAAAACGCATTGAGACAGCAAGTATGCTGGCATGTATATCCATGGAGACCGCGCAGAACGAGATGCACGGCGGACAGGCCATACCGGCCTTTGACTTCTACCTCGCACCGTTTGTTCGCAACAGTTTCAAGGAAGAGCTCAAGAACGTGGGTGAAGTTATGGGAATCGACATGAGCGAATATTACGACAAGCCTCTGGAAGACTATATATCTAAACCAATTGATGCCATGCAAGGGGAGCAGCGCGCTTTACAGCACGCCATCAACAAGACGGTCGGAAGAGTGCACCAAGCTATGGAGGCATTCATACACAATATGAATACCATACACTCAAGAGGAGGTAATCAGGTGGTGTTCTCAAGCATCAACTACGGTACCGACACATCAGCCGAAGGGCGCTGCGTCATGAGGGAGATCCTCATCAGCACGTTCGAGGGGGTGGGAAACGGTGAGACCGCCATCTTTCCTATACAGATATGGAAGAAGAAGAGAGGAGTGAACTATCTTCCCGGAGACCCTAACTACGACCTCTATCTGTTGGCGTGCAAGGTGTCGGCAAGACGATTCTTCCCTAACTTCCTTAACCTTGACGCGTCATTCAACGTGTGCGATGAATGGAAAGCCGACGACCCTAAGCGCTATCTGCACGAGGTGGCTACCATGGGATGCCGCACGAGGGTGTTCGAAAACCGTTTCGGACCAAAGACTTCTATCGGAAGAGGTAACCTTTCGTTCACTACCATCAATATTGTCAAGATGGCTATCGAGTGTATGAAGGTGGAGAATAAGGAGGAGCGTATCAACCTCTTCTTCGCAAAACTCGACAACATGCTCGACGTGGCGGCACGACAGCTCAACGACCGATTCAACTTCCAGAAGACAGCGTTCGCCAAGCAGTCCCCCCTCCTCATGAAGAGCCTGTGGATTGGTAGTGAGAACCTCAAGCCGAACGAGTCAATTGAGTCGGTCATCAACCAGGGAACGCTCGGCATCGGTTTCATCGGACTGGCGGAATGCCTCGTCGCACTCATCGGAAAGCACCATGGCGAGTCGGAAGAAGCACAGGAGCTCGGACTGAAAATCGTCACCTATATGAGAGACCGTATCAATGACTTCTGTGAGAAATACCATCATAACTACAGTGTGTTGGCAACACCTGCTGAGGGACTTGCCGGAAGGTTCACCAAATTCGACCGTAAGGAGTTCGGTGTCATACCGGGCGTGACAGACCGTGACTATTACACCAACTCCAATCACGTGCCGGTGTATTACAAGTGCAGCGCACGCCACAAGGCTGAAGTCGAGGCACCTTATCATAATCTCACACGAGGCGGACATATCTTCTACGTGGAAATCGACGGCGATGCCACACACAACCCTCAGGTCATCATGAACATCGTCGATATGATGGACCAGTACGACATGGGTTACGGAAGCGTCAACCACAACCGCAACCGATGCATGGACTGCGGATATGAGAACGCAGAGCCGAATATGCATGTCTGCCCGAAATGCGGGTCCGACAATATCGACCGTCTGCAGCGTATCACAGGATATCTCGTCGGAACCACAGACCGGTGGAACAAGGGCAAGCTTGCCGAACTCAACGACCGCGTCACGCATGTCGATTCAGGTAACCAGCTTACGCTCTTCCCGGAAGACAAACTCTGATAACACCATTTTTGTCCAAGGCGGGGAGTCTGACCCGAAACTGCTGACGCGAGCGTAGGCCGCAGACACCCGCCTGAAGACAAGACATTTGTTTCTCGTCTTCATAAATGACAAAAGGTTTCAACTGTAAATAAATAGTAAATCGTAAATTATTTAATCGTAAATATAATCGATGTTATCCGTTATCAGTATCATAGAAGATACCATGGTCGATGGACCGGGGTTCCGCACTGCCATCTATTGTGCAGGATGCAAACACCATTGCAAGGGATGCCATAATCCGCAGTCCTGGGATTTTAACAACGGAAAAATGATGTCAACCCGACAGATTATGGACATCATCAAGCAAGACCCCTTTGCCAACGTCACTTTCTCCGGAGGTGACCCTATGTTCCAGCCTGAAGGGTTCACGGAGTTGGCTGAAGCTATCAGAATGGAGACCAATAAAACCATCTGGTGCTGGACCGGCTATAAGTTTGAGATGCTGTTGAGAATGCCGAAACAGCGCAGACTCCTCGAACTCATCGACGTGCTTGTGGACGGGCCATTCATTGAGGCGCAGAAAGACTCCGACCTCCTTTTCCGAGGCTCACGAAACCAGCGCCTCATCGATGTTAAGGCCTCTCTCAAACAAGGGAAAGTAGTCCTCTATTACGACCCCATGACCATGGTGTCGTAAAATCTGGTTTGCTGATACAACTTTTGAATACTGCATACAAAAACAACATCCCCTTCAGCCAAAAAAACTGAGGGGGATGATGTTGTCTCAGACATCTCGTCTTCTTAAAATACTAAAATATTCAAATAATCAAATAAATAGTAAATCGTAAATAATAATTTGTCTTTTCATTTCGATTATTCCTCATCAGGGGCGGCGGCTTTCAAGGTGTGGAAATAGTAAATGCCGCCTTCATACGACACGTTGCTGGTACACTGCAGGTAAGTGCGGTAGGCGTAGGTCTTCGAAGGTTCAAGACCCGTGATTTTCACCTTGAACGACTCCTCTTTCATCGATGATGCGGCAATTCGCACTGCGTTTGACATGCTCTTGTCTGTCGAGTCGCTGTATTCCACGCCAAACTCAACAGGACTGCAATAAGCGGCAATATTGTCCAGATACACTTCACCCTCGATTTCTGCCCAAGTGGAATCAACAGACCTGACCATTCCGGTGATTGCCACATCTCGTCTGGGGGATTTATGGTGATGGTCGCCGCAGCCCGTCGGCGATGTTATCATGTCCAGCAACACGAACATGATGCATATAAAATTCAATGTGGATGTTTTCATAAGCGATTAATATTTAAGTGAACAACTCTTACATTTAGCTGTTGTTTCCGCAAATTTAGTAAATATATCTGAACATATACCTCTTTTTATGCCTTTTTTTCATTTATTGCTTGTTTTTTTCATTTATTTTAACGAGTGTCTGCCTAAAATTTATAATTATAAGCACCCTGGATGTAATATTTATACTTTCAAGATAGAAGTGCAAT
>JAEEGF012143391.1_pt1 | contig 17203 bp, 12 predicted proteins | sample 9134171 | NCBI WGS metagenome assembly JAEEGF01 (sample SAMN16246542, study PRJNA631951) | gut metagenome | biome: gut microbiome; feature: rumen; material: AP-attached | host: Bos | place: Iran: Karaj | collected 2018-10 | reverse complement strand
GTCGGCCTCCTCGGCGAGCACGGACGCGGAACTCCCGAGCAGCTTGGCTGCATGGACGCAGTGGACCGCTACATCGGTGCATTCGCGAAGAGCATGGCCAGCATCGGCGGCTTCGTGGCAGGTCCCCACAAGATCATAAACTACCTCCGCGCCAACCTCCGTTCCCAGCTGTATGCTAAGAGCCAGCCCATGGCGTTCGTCCTCGGCAACATCAAGCGCTTGCAGATCATAGACAGCCCCGAGGGAGACGAGCTCCGCAGGAAGTGCTGGCAGATCACCCACGCCATCCAGGACGGTTTCCGCAAGGAAGGCTTCGACATCGGCGAGGCCGAGGCCTGCGTCACCCCGGTGCATATCCGCGGCGGCGTAGCACAGGCTACCCAGATGGCCAAGGACCTCCGTGAGAACTACAGGATATTCTGCTCCATCGTGGTCTATCCCGTCATTCCTCCCGGAATGGTCATTTTCCGTATCGTCAGCACCGCGGCCCACACCATGGAAGACGTCGAGTACACGCTCAAGGCTTTCAAGGAGATCAAGGCCAAGCTGGATGCCGGAGTGTACGATGACGAAGTCGCAGCCATGACCATAGAATAGTGGCGAAGAAGTACAACAAGACCAGGATCATCCTGTCGCTTATCGTGGTGGCGGCGGCTCTTGCCGTCGCCATGCCGCGTACTGCCAAGTTCGCATACGACTACAAGGTCGGTACGGAGTGGAAGTACGACGATTTCTATTCCGACCTCAACTTCCCGGTGCTCAAGACCGGGGAACAGCTCCGGGATGAGATGCAGGCGGCGGCATCCGCGGTCATTCCGTACTATCGCTACAGCGAAGAAGTGACCGCCGGCGCACTCCGCACCGCGGAATCGCTCCCGCTGGGAGAACTCAAGCCCGCGGTCGTTTCCAGCATCCGCTCCATAATGGAGAAGGGCGTGGTGTCCGACGAAGGCATCAAGTGGGATTCGCAGAAGGGCTCGTCCTCCGTCATCTACATCCAGAAGGACAAGCGTGCGGCCAAGTATCCCGCATCCGAGATATGGAAGCTCTCTGACGCCAGGGCGCGGCTCCTCTCCGACGTGCAGGCTGCCGGCGCCGCTCCCGGGCTGGATTCCCTGCTCAGGGAGGCCGGGGTGTATGACGTCATCGCCCCGAACCTGACTTATGACAGGCAGACCACGGAACTCGTGAACGCGGAGCAGCAGAAGACCGTTTCCCCGACCAGCGGGTACGTGTCCAACGGCCAGCTCATCGTCCGCAAGGGCGAGATTGTGACCCAGGAGGTCGCCCAGATGATCGATTCCTACCGCAACGAGGTGGAAGCCAAGGACTTCCGCGGCTCCAAGCTGATGCTCTGGCTGGGCAACTCGCTGCTTGCGGTGATAATGGTCGTACTGTTGTTCTTCGCCATCCTTTTCTCGAATCCGCAGATTTTCACGGACAGCAGGTTCTTCTACCTGCTCACGGTATTCCTGCTCGTGACGGTGGGCTCGCTGCTCGCCATGAGGCTTGACAGCGACGCCTATCTATTCGTGCCGTACACCCTGTCCGCGCTTTACCTGCAGGCATTCTTCCGCAAGCAGGTGATCACGCCGGTCTATACGGTGTCACTCCTGCCGCTTCTCGTCTTCGCCGACAACGGCACGGTCTATTTCATCATCTTCCTGGTGGCCGGGCTCGTGGCGACCCACGTGTTCCAGTCCATCGGCAGGGTATGGCTCCAGTTCGCGGTGGCGTTCCTGACCTTCGTGGTCCTCACCGCTTGCCTGGTGCCGTTCAACCTCCTGGGATTCATAGACATAGCCGAGGTTCCCGGAATACTCCTGCGGCTCTTCGTGGCATCCATGCTCACCGTGGCCGGATATCCTCTCATCTACCTCTTCGAAAGGGTGTTCAACCTGGTTTCCCAGTCGCGCCTGCGCGAACTCTGCGACACCACCAACCCGTTGTTGCGCGAACTCGAGCACAAGGCGCCGGGCACATTCCAGCATTCGCTGCAGGTGATGAACATGGCCGATGCGGCCGCGCGTGCCATAGATTCCAACGCGCTGCTCGTGCGTGCCGGCGCGCTCTACCACGACATAGGCAAGATAGCCAACCCCCAGTGCTTCGTGGAGAACGAATCGCTCCTCTCGAAGAACGAGGCGGACAAGTACCATTTCGGCCTCACCCCGCAGCAGAGCGCACACGACATCATCAGGCATACCATAGACGGCGAGGAGATGGCCCGCAGGAACCATCTGCCGTCCGTGATCATAGATTTCATCCAGACCCATCACGGCACCTCCCTCGTGGGCTATTTCTACAACAAGGCCCTCGCCGGGGACGGCGACGTGTCCGAACTGGATTTCCGCTATCCCGGCCGCAAGCCGCTCACCAAGGAGCAGGGCATACTGATGATCTGCGACAGCATAGAGGCGGCTTCCCGCAGCCTGACGGAATACACCCCGGAAGCCTATTCCGCCTTCGTGGAGAAGATCGTCGGAGGCAAGCTCGAGGAAGGACAGCTCAATGAGTCCGACCTCACCCTCCACGAACTCCGCACGGTGAAGGAGGCCCTCAAGACCTATCTCGCGCAGATGCATCACGAGAGGATCGCCTATCCGGACAGGAACAAGACAGAAAACAAACAATAACTAAATATCATAACGAACGACATGAGCGTAAAAAAGAAAAAGATTGACGACCTCAACCTGCAGCTTACCGTAGAAGTGCAGCCGGAGGACTATGCACCGATCAGCAAGAAGAAGTTCGCGGAACGCAAGCGCACCGCCGACTTCAAGGGCTTCCGCAAGGGAATGGTTCCCGCATCCCTCATCCAGAGGGTGTACGGCGAGCAGATCCTCGTGGAATCGGTCAACGAGGTCGTTTCCAAGTCACTTGACGAGTACATCAGCTCCCAGAAACTCCACATCCTCGGCGAGCCCCTCGGTTCCGAGCAGCAGCCCGAGATAGAGTGGAAGGACGGCAATGCATTCACTTTCGTCTTCGACGTGGCGCTTGCTCCCGAGGTTTCCCTCGAGGTTGCCAAGAGCGACGAGGTCCCTTCCTACACCGTGACCGTCAGCGCCAAGGACAAGGCTCCGATGATCGAGAACATGAAGAAGTACTACGCCGAGCAGAAGGAGAAGAATCCCGATGCCGAGGCCAAGTCCGACGATGACATCGAGAAGGAAGTGGCCGAGCGCATGAAGGAGCAGTACAGGCAGGAATCCGAGTGGAGGCTCTCCAAGGACATCCGCGACTACTTCGTGAAGAAGGCCGGCCTCAAGCTTCCCGAAGACTTCCTCAAGCGCTGGCTGGTGGCCGCCAACGACGGCAAGTACAGCAAGGAAGACGTGGAGAAGGAGTTCCCCGGATTTGCGGAGGACTTCAAGTGGCAGATGGTCCGCGGCTACCTGATGGACAAGTTCGGCTTCAAGGTCGAGCAGAAGGATATCACCGACGCCGCCGAGGCCTATGTGACTTACCAGTACGCGATGTACGGAATCGGCAACGTCCCCGCCGACATGGTCAAGGATGCCGTCAACAACGTGCTCTCCGACCGCAGGCAGGTGGAGCGCCTAGTCGAGCAGGTCGAGGACCGCAAGGTCCTTGAGAAACTCAAGGAAGAGATCACCATCAAGCCCACCAAGATTACTGCAGCCAAGTTCCGCGAACTTTAACAATCCGGAGTGATGAAAAACATATTGGTCATTGGTTCAACCGGCCAGATCGGATCCGAACTGACCATGAAACTCCGTACCGGGATTTCCGGCAGCCTCGTGGTGGCCGGGTACATTCCGGGTGCGGAACCCAAGGGCGTGCTCCTCGAGAGCGGCCCCGCGGAAGTCGCTGACGTATGCAATGCCAAGCAGTTGGCAGCCATCGTCGACAAGTACGACATCGACACCATCTACAATCTCGCGGCGCTCCTGTCCGCAGTCGCCGAGAGGCTTCCGCTCAAGGCTTGGGACATCCAGATGAACGGCCTGCTCAACATCCTGGAGATAGCCAGGGAGAAGAACGTGGCCGTATTCACCCCGTCCTCCATCGGTTCCTTCGGCGAATCGACCCCCAAGGTCGGCACCCCTCAGGACACGATCCAGCGCCCGTCGTCGATGTACGGCGTCACCAAGGTCGCTACCGAACTCCTCAGCGACTACTACCACTTCAAGTACGGCGTGGACACCCGCTCCGTCAGGTTCCCCGGACTGATCTCCTACACCACGCTCCCGGGCGGCGGCACCACCGACTATGCGGTGGAGATCTACTATGCCGCGGTCAAGGGCGAGGAATTCGTCTGCCCGATTGCGGCCGGCACCTATATGGACATGATGTACATGCCCGATGCGCTTGACGCCGCCGTGGCCATAATGCAGGCGGATCCGTCCAAACTGGTCCACAGGAACTCGTTCAACATCGCGTCGATGAGCTTCGATCCCGAGGGGGTCGCCGCAGCCATACGCAAGTACATCCCGGACCTCAAGATGCGGTACGAAGTGGATCCCGTCCGTCAGCACATCGCCGATTCCTGGCCGGACAGCATGGACGACAGTTGTGCCCGCGCCGAGTGGGGATGGGCTCCGAAGTACGGCCTGGACGAGATGACCAGGGATATGATCGAGAACCTGAAGAAGAAACTTCTTTAACCGGAATAAACACACTGATAACCAACCATGTACGGAAAATTCCAGAAATACCTGCAGGATGAGCTCAAGGCCATCGACGAGGCAGGTCTCTACAAGAGGGAGAGGGTGATCTGCTCGCCGCAGTCGGCTGAAATCACCCTGGCCGACGGCAGCAAGGCCCTTAATTTCTGCGCCAACAACTATCTCGGCCTCGCGGACAACGAGCGCCTCATCGCAGCCGCCAAGAACGCGATGGACGAGCGTGGCTACGGCATGAGCTCGGTCCGCTTCATCTGCGGCCAGCAGGACCTCCACCAGAAGCTGGAGAAGGCCATCGCCGAATACTTCCACACCGAGGACACCATCCTCTATGCGAGCTGCTTCGACGCCAACGGCGGTGTCTTCGAGCCCCTTCTCGGCCCCGAGGACGCCATCATCTCCGATGCGCTCAACCACGCATCCATCATCGACGGCGTGCGCCTCTGCAAGGCCGTCCGCTACCGCTATGCCAACGCCGACATGGCCGACCTCGAGCGCTGCCTCCAGGAGGCCCAGGCCCAGCGTTTCCGCATCATCGTCACCGACGGCGTCTTCTCGATGGACGGCAACGTCGCCCCGATGGACCAAATCTGCGACCTGGCGGAGAAAGATGACGCCCTGGTGATGGTGGACGAAAGCCACAGCGCCGGCGTGGTCGGCAAGACGGGCCGTGGCGTGGCCGAGCAGTTCAACTGTTACGGACGCATCGACATCCACACCGGCACCCTCGGCAAGGCCTTCGGCGGCGCCGTGGGCGGCTTCACCACCGGCCGGAAGGAAATCATCGACATGCTGCGCCAGCGCTCGCGTCCGTACCTCTTCTCCAATTCCCTGCCTCCGATGATCGTCGCCGCGGGCATCGAGCTCTTCAAGATGCTCGGCGAAAGCGACGCCCTGCACGACAAGCAGCAGGAGAACGTGGCCTATTTCCGCGACAAGATGATCGCCGCCGGCTTCGACATCAAGCCCACGCAGTCCGCGATCTGCGCCGTGATGCTCTACGACGCGCCGCTGAGCCAGAAGTTCGCCGCCAAGATGGCCGAGGAAGGAATCTTCGTCACGGGTTTCTACTATCCGGTCGTCCCGAAAGGCCAGGCCCGCATCCGCGTCCAGCTCTCCTCCGCTCACGAACGGGAGCACCTGGACAAGGCCATCGCCGCCTTCATCAAGGTCGGCAAGGAACTGGGCGTGATTTAATACCGCTTGCGATGAAAAGATTTTTGATCCTTGCGTCTGCCCTTCTCGCGCTTTCCCTGGGCGCGGCGGGGCAGACGCCCCAGTATAACGGCAAGACCCTCGGCGTGCTGGGCGGTCTGGGCCCCGCGGCTTCGGCCGACTTCATGCGTCTGCTGGTCGTCAAGGCACCGGCGACGGTCGATCAGGAGCATCCGCGGGTCATCCTGCTCTCCCAGCCCCAGACGCCCAACCGCAACGATTTCATTTTCGGTGTCGGAGAAGATCCGGAGCCCGCTTTGCGGTCCGGATTGGAGTTGCTGACCGACTGGGGCGCGGACATCCTGTGCGTCACCTGCAACACGGCCCACTACTACATCGACCATTTCCGGGATTCGCTGAGACGGCCGCTGATCCACATCATCGACGAAACGGTGCGGTCGGCCCGCGAACGGTCGCCCGAAGGCGCCTGGCTGACAGCCACCCTCGGAACCATCAAGGCCGGCATCTTCCAAGACAACGCCGCCCGCAGCGGCTATTCCTTCGTCGTGCCTGATGAGGAAACGAAGAATGAGGTCCAGGAAGTGATCAATACCGTGAAGGCAGGCCGCTATGAAGAAGCCGGCGCACTGATGAAGGCTATCTGCCTGAAGCTCTGGTCCGTACGCAACATCCCCATCGTCGCCGCCTGCACCGAAATCCCCATCGCCTACGGCTACACGGGCCTCCCCGCCGAAGGCTGCATCTCCTCCCTCGAGGCGCTCGCCGACGCCTGCATCCGGGAACTGTACGACTGATTAGAAATATTTGTAGAACAAAGCGATGGACTCCATCCCCGCGAAGAACTGCCGCAGCAGATAGCTCTCGTTCGGGGAATGAATGGTGTCGCGCTCCAGGCCGAAGCCCATCAGGAGCGGATCGATGCCGAGGATCTTCTGGACCTCGGCGAGAACGGCGATGCTGCCGCCGCCGCGGCTGGGCACGGGCTCGATGCCATAGACTTCACCCATGGCGCGGGACGCTGCCTGGAAGGCGTCGGACGTAATCGGGATCAGGAATCCGTCTCCGCCCTCGAAGGGTGTCACTTCCACCTTGACATAGGGCGGTGCGATGCACTTCATATGCTCGCAGAACAAAGTAGTGATGCGGGCGCTGTCCTGGTTCGGCACTAGGCGCATCGACACCTTGGCGTGCGCCTCGCTGGGCAGGACGGTCTTGGCGCCTTCGCCGGTGTAGCCACCCCAGATGCCGCAGACGTCCAGGCAGGGGCGAATGCCCGTGCGCTCCATCGTCGTATAGCCCTTCTCCCCGCGGACCTCCGCGATATCCAGGAAGGCCTTGTATTCATCCAGGTCGAACGGCGCCCGCGCCAGCTGGGCCCGGTCCTCGGCGGACAGCTCCACGACATCGTCGTAGAAACCGGGAATCGCCACGCGCCCGTCGGTGTCGTGCAGCGAAGCGATCAGCTCGCAGAGCGTATTGATCGGATTGGCCACCGCTCCCCCGTAATGCCCGGAATGCAGGTCCTTGTTGGGCCCCGTCACCTTGACTTCCAGGTACGCGAGACCGCGCATGCCGCAGTTGATCGAAGGCACCTTGTCCGAAATCATCGTCGTATCGGAGACCAGGCAGACATCCGCGCCCAGCAGGTCTTTATGGGAACGGATCCACGCCGGCAGGTTGGGGCTGCCAATCTCCTCTTCTCCCTCGAACATGAACTTCACATTGTGCCGCAACTGACCCGTACGCACCAGGTACTCAAAGGCCTTGATGTGCATGAACAGCTGGCCCTTGTCGTCATTCGCGCCACGGCCCCAGATCGCCCCGTCGTGGATTTCCGGCTCGAAAGGATCGGAATGCCACTTCTCCAGCGGCTCCGCCGGCTGGACATCGTAGTGGCCATAGACCAGGACGGTCTTCCAGGAAGGGTCGACCATCTTGGACCCGAAAACGACCGGATTTCCGTCGCTCGGAGACACGTACGCCTCGTCGGCGCCGGCCTCCAGCAGCAGTTCCGCCAGCCGCTCCGCGCAGCGGACCATGTCGGGTTTATGCTCCTTCTTCGCGCTGATGGACGGGATTCGCAGCAGCGAGAACAACTCTTCGAAAAAACGCTCCTTGTGGGCTTCGATATACGCTTTCATATTTAATAAACGGGAAAATCAAAATACGTGTCCGGGAAGGGTTCATCCTTAAGGGTGAAATGCCACCACTCCTCGTCGATGGGCTTGAATCCGTGGCGCAGCATGGCCTGGCGGAGGATCATGCGGTTTAGGAACTGCCGTTCCGTCAGCCCGCCCTTGCGCGCAGGCTTGAAGACTCCGGCGACCGGGTCGCCGCAATAGTCCGGATGGCTCTCGATGCCGAACCAGTCGAAGACGCCGCCCATGTCCACTTCCTTGCCCGTCGCCATCTCCACCAGGGTCAGATCCACGGTGGAGCCGCGCGAGTGGCCGCTTTTCTCAGCGATGTAGCCTTGCTTGAACAGGACATTCTTCCGCACGTCCGGATAGAAATAAGGTTTCATCCGGGCATCGTTCAGGTCCGCCGCCCAGCGCACGAAATGGTTGACGGCCATCTGGGGGCGATACGCGTCGAATATCTTGATCCGGTAGCCCTGGCGGATCAAGTCGTCGCTGACGACCCGCAGGCTGTCCGCGGCCTGGCGCATCAACAAGGCCGTGGGGGCCAGATATCCGTCGATCCGGTCACCGACAAAGTTGTAGCTGCTATAGTAGCGTATCTCCAGGATGACATCCGGGACCACGTCCGTGATAGCCACGAAATAGCCGCGTCCCCCGTCAGCGGCGCTGCCCGAAAGCCGCCGGAATTCCTCCTGCGCCCGCGCCATCTGGACGCGGAAGAGAGGATTGGTCTGCAACCGTGAATAGGCGATGCTGGCGCCGACGCGGCTGATATCCACGTCGCTCTGCCAGTGGGCGCCCGCGATCACCCGGCTCTCCCCGTATTCCCAGGCCCGCGCATAGAGTTTCTCCGCCGCGGAAGGGTTGATCTCGGAGAGCAACTGGGCGACCATCCAGCTGCGCATCGTATGCCCGGAAGGGTAACTCCCTTCGCCGCTGAGGACTTCCTCTTCCCCGGTCAGCATCGCCTCGTGGAAACGCTCGAAGGGGCGCATGCGATGGAAGTAGGCCTTGGGGGCCACCCGCATCTGGTCCGCGGTGGCCAGGCTGTTCTCCAGCAGGGTCCAGATGTCCGGGGTCGCTTCCCGGGAAACGGTCAGGCCGAAGAGTTCGTCGAATTCGTCCAGCAGGGCCTCATAGCTCCAGACCGCGTCCCGGCAGGCCATCTCCGCGCGTTCGGGATCCTGGCGCTGGGTCTTGCCCCACATATAGCGCATAATGTCGTAGGTGAAGCCTGCCGACATCGTATCGGGCGGTGCAGGAAGGGCCTGGATCAGGTCCGGGAGCTCCTCGGTGGTGAAATAGAGCGTGGGCTGTGCCGGAAGCGCACCGGCCAGACAGACCGCCAAAAGGACGGAAAGGAAGAAACGCTTCATAGTATCAATACAAAATTATCGGCGGAAATGGCAGCGCGAAGCGGTCTCGTCCCAGATCCAGGTACGGAGCGGATGCGAGACATAGCGCTGCGGGAACGGTTTGTGCCGGAAGGCCTTGCCCCGCCAGCCGGAGGTGAACAGTTCCCCGGAGATTTCGGGATGCAGCAGGGCATTCACCGCTGCCGCCGCACCCTGCTCGGGCGTCTTGCAACGGCGGCGGAAATACTTGTCGCAAAGGCGGTCGTACCACCGGTCCATGTGGATGATGGGCGTGTCCACGATGCCCGGATCGGCCATGTTGACGGCCAGTTTCAGACCCTTGCGCCGCGCTTCTTCTTCCAGCGAAACCGTAAACAGCGCCAGCGCCAGCTTGGACGCCGCGTAGGACTTCACCTGCCCGAACGCCTTCTCGTCGGCCTCGAAGGAGTGCCAGTCCAGTTTGGCGACCTTGGTCGAAAGCGAGACCATGTTGACCACGACGGCGCCTTCGGCCAGATATGGCAGCAGCAGGCGCGTCAGCAGATAGGGGCCGACGTAATTGACCGCCAGAGTGCGCTCCAGCCCATCCACGGTGGTCGAGAAGTGCCGGCTCTGCGTCCCCGCGTTATTGAACAGGCCCGAGAAGCGCGTCCCCTCCGGCAAGGCCTCGACAAAGGCGCGGATGGACGCGAACGAACCCAGGTCCACCTGGGCCAGTTCCAGCGAAGCATAAGGATATTCGCGGAGGATCGAGCGGCGCACGCGCTCCGCTTTCTCCGGATTGCGGCAGACCATCAGCACCGGACGCCCGGCCCGGACCAGGGCCCGCACGGCCTCGGAGCCCATGGCGCCCGTGGCGCCGGTTACGATAATGGGATCCATCTATAAATAATCTTCGAAATAGGATACAATCTTCTGGTTCAGGTGTACGCGCCAGGGACCGGCCACGTTGTGCTCGGAGCAGGGATAAGGGAAATAATCCAGCTGGACACCCTCCTCGACGCATTTCTGCGTGAAGCTCAGGCTGTGCTCCCAGACTACGGTATTGTCGATGGCGCCCTGGCAGATCAGCAGTTTGCCCTTCAGGGCGGAGGTCTTGTTCATCAGCGAGGTCTTTTCGAAGCCCTCGGGATTGGTCGCGGGCGTATCCATATAGCGCTCGCCATACATCACCTCATACCACTTCCAGTCGATGACCGGGCCACCGGCGACACCGACCTTGAACACTTCGGGATAATTCGTCAGCAGCGAAATCGTCATGAAGCCGCCGTAGCTCCAGCCGTGGACGCCGACGCGCGACGCATCCGTCCAGGGGGCCTTCAGCAGTTCCCGGATGCCGGCAATCTGGTCCTGCATCTCGGCCTGCCCGCACTGGCGGTTGATGGCCTTCTCAAAGGCCGCGCCGCGGTTGGAAGTACCCCGGTTGTCCTGGACATAGACGACAAAGCCGTGCTGGGCCCAATACATCTCCAGCGGACGGATGCCGGCCAGCCAACGGTCCTGGACCATCTGGCTGTGCGGACCGCCGTACACATAGACCACGACGGGATATTTCTGCGAAGGATCGAAGCCCAAGGGCAGATAAAGGCGGAAATAATTGTCGAAGGCCCCGTCGGCGCTCCGGACCGTGCCGAAACGGATTTCCCCCGTCGCCATGCCGTCCAGCGGGTCGGCTGCGTGGTCCAGCTCGCGGACCAGCGTGCCGTCACAGCGGCGCAGGGCGCAGGCCTGGGGCACATCGAAAGCGCTCCAGCTGTCGATGAAATGCGTATGGGATTCGTTGAAACGGACGGCGTGCCAGCCTTCGTCGAAGGTCAGGCGCTGCGGCGCATCGATGCGCATCTTCGCCAACCCGCCCCGGCGCGCGGGACGCAGCCGGACGCGGAACAGATGATTCTCCACCGGCGAAACCTCTGCGGAAGTGTAATACACATAGCCGTCGGCGTAAGCGGCGAACTGCACGTCGGCCGCGCAGGGGGCCAGCCGGCGGATGCCGCCATCCAAGTCACAGACATACAAGCTCTTGTAGCCGTCGCGGTTGTCCGTACTGTAGATGAAGGTCGCATCGTCGATGAAATGCAGCGGCTCCCAGGGCTCCACCCAGGCCTCGTTCTCCTCGACCAGCAGCGTCTTCACGAAGGACCCGTCGGACGCATCATACATATTCAGATGCATATGATGCTGCTTGCGGTCCAGGACCTGGATGAACACGTGGGCAGAAGACGGATCCCAGGACACGCAGGTCAGGTAGCGCTCCTTGTCGAAATCGTCGGGCCGGACCCACACCGTCGTGCGGGCCGCCAGGTCATAGATGCCCAGCGTGATGCGCTCGGAGGCCATCCCGTTCATCGGATACTTGATGGTGCGCAGTTCCCCGGTGCGGGTCTTGACGTCCAGCAGCGGGAAGTCGGTCACGCGCGTCTCATCCTTGCGGTAGAAGGCCAGGCGCGAGCCGTCCGGGCTCCAGAACAGTCCCCCGTTGATACCGAACTCGTTGCGGCTGACGGTCTCGCCACAGACGATCCCGTCCCCGCCCTGGATCACGAGGGAAGAGACGCCGCCTTCCTCGATATAGACGCTGCCGTCCAGGGTGTAGGCCGTACGTCCGGCCGCGGTCACGGCGCCGGAAGCCCCCTGCGGCAGGACGTGCTTGCGGTCCGTCGGGGAAGGACGGAGCGTCATCCATTCCTCTCCGCCGGAAAGCGGCAGGTGGCGTACGCTGTCTTTCTCGAAGCACTGCAGGGTCGCATCATCCTCCCAGGTAAAGAACTTCGCCACCGGCCGCACCCCGCGGCCGAAAGTGGCATCCTCCACGGTGAGCGTCTTCCCTTCCGGGGACGCTTCCCGTACGTGCAGATAGGAAAAATCCTGCGCAAAGGCCCCCAGGGGCAACATTGCGCAGAGCAAAAACAGGATTCTTTTCATATTACTCCCCTTCTCCGGCAATCGGGATGATCGTCGCTTTCTCAGCTGCCGTGACAGCCAGGATGCTGTCCACGATATATTTCTGCATGCCTCTCCAAGGCAGCGCGCCCAGGTACTCCTTGTAATGCACTTCGACGGTCTTGCCGCTGCAGCGCATCAGGGAGTCGGCCACGGCCTTGTCCTCGACGGAGAAATTGAATTCGTTGGACTGGATGGTGCCGCCGCCCTTGGCGCCCTTGAAGCCCGACTGGATCAGCCGGCCCTCGTAGGTCTTCCAGATATAGCCCTTGTAGACCACCTGGTTGAGTTCGCCGGCCTTCACGCCTTCGCCGAACTTGAAATAGAAGTGGAACCAGAACCAGCCGGCCAAGGCCAGGATAAGGATGAACAGCACCCAAAAGATGACTTTTCCTTTTTTCATATACTCAAAAAGACTTTATTCTTTCACAAATATAATGAATTCTCTCAATACTCGTCCCAGGCCTTGATCTTCAGGTCGTCCGGGCCGAGGCTGCAGAAGGCGGAGACATAGGCCTTCGCCAGGCGGCTGTTGGTGATCAGCGGAACGTTGAAGTCGATGGCGGCGCGGCGCAGGCGGTAGCCGTTGGTCAGTTCGCCGGTGGCAAAGTTCTTGGGGATGTTGATGACCAGCTCGACTTCGTGCCGGGCGATCAGGTCGAGGGTGGAAGGCGTGCCGGAGAGCTGACGCGAGAAGGCGTCCGCTTCGCTGGGCCAGAGGGCCCGGAGCGCCGGGATGCCGTTCTCCTGGAGGTAGCGGCAGGTGCCCTCGGTGGCGTAGATCGTGTAGCCCCGGGCGGCCAGGCGCTGGCAGGCGGGCAGCAGGTCCGCCTTCTGCCGCGCGTCACCCGAAGAGATCAGGACGCTGCGCTTGGGGATGCGGTGCCCCACCGAAATCATCGACTTCAGCAGCGCTTCATCGAAACTGTCGCCCAGGCAGCCCACCTCGCCGGTCGAAGCCATGTCAACGCCCAGGACTGGATCGGCCTGTCCCAGGCGCGAGAAGGAGAACTGCGAAGCCTTGACGCCGACGTATTCCAGCTCGAAGGCGTCGATGTCCAGCGGGGCCGGATGCTCCCCGAGCATGCAGCGGGTCGCCAGGTCGATCAGATTGACTTTCAGCACCTTGGAGGCAAAGGGGAAGCTGCGCGAAGCGCGCAGGTTGCATTCGATGACCTTGATCTGGCCGGAGCCGACAAGGAACTGGATGTTGAACGGGCCCGTGATTTCGAGCGCCGCGGCGATCTTCCGCGCAATCTTGCGGATGCGGGCCGCCGTGACGCCGTAGAGCTTCTGCGGCGGGAACTGGATGGTCGCGTCACCGGAGTGCACGCCGGCGAATTCGACGTGCTCCGAAATGGCGTAAGCCAGGACCTTTCCGCCGTCCGCGACGGCGTCGAATTCGAGTTCCTTGTAGCGCTGCATGAAGGAACTGATGACCACCGGGTGGTCCTCGGACACCTCGGCCGCCTCATCCAGGAAGCGCTTGAGGTTGTCCTTATTGTAGCAGACGTTCATCGCGGCGCCGGAAAGCACGTAGGACGGGCGCACGAGCACCGGGAAGCCCACTTCTTCGACGAAGGCGTCTACGGCGTCCAGGGTCGTCAGTTCGCTCCAGCGCGGCTGGTCGATGCCCAGGCTGTCCACGATGGAGGAGAACTTGTTACGGTCTTCCGCCTTGTCGATGGAGGTCGCGCTGGTGCCCAGCAACGGGATGCCGGCCTCCTGCAGGGGCAGGGCCAGGTTGTTCGGAATCTGGCCGCCCATGCTGACGATGACGCCGTCCGGATGCTCGAGGGCGCAGATCGCGGTCACGGTCTCGAAACTCAGTTCATCGAAATAGAGGCGGTCGCAGACGTCGTAGTCGGTGGACACAGTCTCCGGATTGTAGTTGATCATCACGGCCCGGTAGCCGCGGCTGCGCAGGGTGCCCAGGGCGCTGACGCTGCACCAGTCGAACTCCACGCTGCTGCCGATGCGGTAGGCGCCGGAGCCCAGGACGATGACGGTCTTTTTGGAGGAGCCGAAAGGTACGTCGTCCGTATCGGATCCGTAGGTCAGATAGAGGTAGTCGGACTGCACCTCGGGGCCCGTCGAGAGCGTGTCGATGCGCTTGACGCGGGCGCGCAGGCCTTCTTTCAGGCGCCGCTGCCGCACCGCGGCCTCCGTGCAGCCGAAGACGCGCGAAAGCTGGATGTCGGAGAAACCCTGGCGCTTGGCTTTGCGCAGGAGTTCGAGGCTGACCGCATCCAAGCCCGCGCAGGCCTCCAGTTCACGGTAGGTCGTCTCGATCCCGTAGAGGGCGTCCAGGAAGACCCGGTCGATGCTGGTCAGGGCGGCGATACGCTCCACGGTATAGCCGGACTGGAAAGCGGCGGCGATGGCCAGCATGCGCGTGTCGGTCGGGTGCGAGAGCGCGTAATCCAGGTCCGAGACCTTGTAGGGCTTGTTGCAGACGAAGCCGGCAGCCCCCTGCCCGATCATGCGCATACCCTTCTGCAGGGCTTCCTCGAAACTCTTGCCGATCGCCATCACCTCGCCGACGCTCTTCATGCTGGTGCCGATCTCGCGGGAGACGCCCTTGATCTTGGCCAGGTCCCAGCGCGGCAGCTTGCAGACGACGTAATCGACCTTCGGGCCCTCGGCCGCATTGCCGATCTCGGTCAGGGCGTATCCCAGGCCGATCTTGGCCGCCACGAAGGCCAGCGGGTATCCGGTCGCCTTGGAGGCCAGGGCCGAGGAACGGCTCAGGCGCGCGTTGACTTCGATGACACGGTAGTCCAGACTCCCGTCAGGGGCGAGGGCGAACTGGATGTTGCACTCGCCGACGATGCCCAGATGCCGTACGATCTTGAAGGAATATTCGTGCAGGAAATCAATTTCCTCTTGCGTCAGGCTCTGTGTCGGCGCCACGACGATGCTCTCGCCCGTATGGATGCCCAGCGGGTCGAAATTCTCCATGTCGCAGACGATGAGACAGCGGTCTTCGCCGTCCCGCACGACCTCGAACTCGATCTCCTTCCAGCCCTTGAGGCTCTTCTCGACCAGCACCTGGGGCGCGAAGGAGAAGGCCTTGGTGGCCGTGGCGACGAGTTCCTGTTCGTTGTCGCAGAAACCGGAACCCAGGCCGCCCAGGGCGTACGCCGAGCGGATGATGACGGGATAGCCGACGTCCGCGGCGGCCCGTTTCGCTTCCTCGAGGGTCTCGGCGGCGTGGGACTTGATGGTCTTGACCTGTATCTCATCCAGGCGCTCGACGAAGAGCTCGCGGTCCTCGGTATCCATGATCGTCTGGGCCGGGGTGCCCAGGACTTCGACGCCATGCTCCTTGAGGAAACCGCTCTGGTACAGGGCGACGCCGCAGTTGAGGGCGGTCTGGCCGCCGAACGAGAGCAGGATGCCGTCGGGGCGCTCCTTCTCGATCACCTTCTCGACGAATTCGGGCGTGACCGGCAGGAAATAGATCTTGTCGGCGATGCCTTCCGTGGTCTGGACGGTCGCGATGTTGGGGTTGATGAGGACGGACCGGATCCCCTCCTCCCGGAGGGCCTTGAGCGCCTGCGCGCCGCTGTAGTCGAATTCACCGGCCTGGCCGATCTTGAGGGCGCCGCTGCCGAGCACCAATACCTTGCTGAGCTTCTTTTTCATACACTGACTTTAGAACCGACCTTAAAGGTAGTCATTTTTTTTATTTTTGAGATTAAATGACTAAATTCGCGGCCTAATTCGAATAATAATAAAACAAACATACAATGAAGATCGAAAAGAACCAGGTGGACAAGCTCAACCTCGAGCTGACCGTCACCGTCGAGGCCGCCGACTACGAGCCCATCCGCAAGAAAAAACTCAACGAGCGCAAGCGTACCGCCGAATTCAAGGGATTCCGCAAGGGCAACGTCCCCATGTCCCTGATCGAGAAGGTCTATGGCGAGCAGGTCCTCGTGGACGCCGTCAACGACCTGGTCGGTGGCGAACTCTACAAGTTCATCAACGAGAGCGGCATCCATACCCTCGGCGAGCCCCTCAACAGCGAGAAGCAGCCCGAGATCGACTGGATCCCCGGCAACGACTTCACCTTCATCTTCGACCTCGCCACCCCTGAGAAGGTCAACTTCGAGGTCGGCAAGGAGGACGTCATCCCCCACTACAGCATCAACGTCACCCAGGAGGCCAAGGCCGAAATGAAGAAGAACCTCTCCGAGTACTATGCCAAGCGCAACGAAGGCAAGGAAGAGGCCGACCAGATCCCCGTCCCTTCGGACGAGGAACTGGACAAGGAGGTCGCCGAGCGCCTGGAGTTCGAGTACAAGCAGGAGGCCGACGCCCGCCTGACCCGCGACATCCGCAACTATTTCGTCGAGAAAGCCAATCTGGAACTGCCCGAGGATTACCTCAAGCGCTGGCTCTACCAGATGAACAAGGGCAAGTACTCGATGGAGGACATCGAGAAGGAGTTCCCTTCGTTCCTCGCCGACTTCCGCTGGCAGCTGGTCCGCGATTTCCTGATGGAGAAGTACAACCTGACCGTCACCCGCGACGACGTCCAGAAGGCCGCTGAGGGCTATGTCGCCTATCAGTATGCGATGTACGGCATCGGCAACGTCCCCGAGGAGATGATCAAGGACGCCGCCGACCGCATCCTGGCCGAAGGCAAGCAGACCGGCATGCTCCAGGAGCAGGTCGAGAACAACAAGGTGATGGACGCCCTCAAGGCTGAAATCACCATCAAGCCCAAGAAGATCGCCCTGTCGAAATTCAAGGAGTTGAAATAAAATTTGCAGATAAGGTTTTTTTACCTATCTTTGCACCTGCAAATTGACGCTGGGTTCGTATAACGGTTAGTACTCAAGATTCTCAATCTTGCAATAGGAGTTCGATTCTCCTACCCAGTACAAAAAGCCTTCCCGAGTTGGGAAGGCTTTTCGTTTACCGTTTCGCG
>JAEEGF010938357.1_pt1 | contig 17205 bp, 15 predicted proteins | sample 9134171 | NCBI WGS metagenome assembly JAEEGF01 (sample SAMN16246542, study PRJNA631951) | gut metagenome | biome: gut microbiome; feature: rumen; material: AP-attached | host: Bos | place: Iran: Karaj | collected 2018-10 | reverse complement strand
TATCAAATGTAACTTCCATAACACACCCCCTGTTGTCTCTAGGACGATTTTACATTAGCGTAACCATCTGGCGAGATCAGAAATACCCTATCCGCAACTTTATATAATAAACGTTTACTGACCACTAGATTTATAGGTTTTTCATTTAGATGATCTGATAACATAATTTTAATATCATCATCAATTTTCTGCCCTTTTATATACGGTTCTTTGTTTTTAGCTTCTCTAATCCTCTGAACGCTCCTATATAGCGTATCATATGTAAGCATTCTTCTTTCAAATTCTTTTTCAATCTTCTTCTTATCGATTAGCATTGCTTCAACAATTGTAAAATCGTTAATCGTAAACTCTGACACATCTTTTCTGATCCATTTCCGAGAATTTACATCATATGTATTTCTTACATTAGGCCATATCAGCATATAATAGTCTGTGATCAATTCCTTATTGAGATACCAGCCCGTATAACATCTGTTATTCATCATGAAATCTAATTCAAAGACAAAAGTCGGGATCATTGCATTACTATAATATAGCGATGCTTTCTCATCTATATTAACAGATTCCTTGCCCATCACTACATCAACGCCTTTATGTTGCAGTTCAATCTCTTTGACCCTCGAGTACCAAATATTCAACTTGTCATAAAAGTATCTGTCCATGAACTGAGCCAACTGCTCTTCAGCACGTGAATCCTGTTTTCTTAATGATCTATTGCTTGTATTTTCCATACAACCACCCCAGCCCAATTATGAATCTTATCAATAATCATGCAATAATCTTCAAAACGGAAATTATAATCCATAGCTCCCGTCCCATCTTTATTACCCGCTATCTATGTTATCTCGATAAACTTTGACTTTCTCATCATTATACCTTTCGAGCCTTCTCACTCATAGGCCACTCTTCATAACCCTGCCTTCTCGCCGAATCATAAACCGGCTGCATGATCTTCTGAAGTATGTTGAAGAATTCTTCCTTCGTATTTCCTTTACGGTAAAGCTCCTGACCTGCCCAGATTGAATGCAGGTTGTCGCGGTAGCAGTTCTCAAAAAGCTTATATATTCCTTCCTTCTCATGAATGAGTCTGTACAAAACAAACTGATTCTCTGCGAAGTATTTGAAGAACGGATCCCATTTTGGAAGTTTGTTACCCTTCGAAGAATTAAGCGAAGCGTCCATTGGCATCAGATTCCACAACTCATCATTCATTACAAATGACCATGGTATGAAATGATCTATATCATATCGTTTCCCAACTATTGCATCACCGTTAAATACATCCCTAATCTCAACATTGTCCATTATTTCTTCCCAGAGCTTACGAACACTGCTGAGCTTACGCATTTTCTCGTCCATAGGTGCAAGCTTATATACAAGTCCCGGAACCTCAGGATTGTTGTTCTGAAGCCCTTTCACCTTTTCATACTGAATCCAACCGAGTATTGAAACAGTACTATCCTGGATCATCTGCATCCACGACGGATTGAAATATATTTCTTTCTTCAGCTTGCTAGAGGTACCAAGTGTATACGGCAGGATTACAAACTCACGATTAAACATCCCAATGAATTCTGTCATTCGTTTCGCACTGTCCCAATTAACAACTACATCACCCTTAAGGAAGAAACCGGCAAGTGCACGATATGGAACCATATTTGTTAGTTGCTCTTTGGCAGCCTTAAGATCAGTCTCATGCTCCTTGATAGCATTCTTTATCTCTACCTTAGATGCGTTCGCCTGAAGGTTTGAAAGCTCTGTCAGCTTCAGCACTGCTCTCTCTAGTCCGTCACGTACCTGACCATCCGCCTGCATTCCCGAGAGGTGTATATGAAACTCTCTAACTGAATACCAGGCATTACAGATCATCTCATTTATCACCGCATCAAAAGTAGTGCTCTGAACACCCTCCGATATTAGCTGAACGATTGCCTCCAACCAGTAGAATTTATAGCAATAGGAAGGATCCTTCATCATATGTGAAAATCCTTCTATATCCAGAGTGTTATGATATTTGCCCTCAATTGTCAGTTTATAGCCGATCTCTGCATGATCACGTTCAGCCATTTCTCATCACCCCTGCCAGGTCGGACATCCACAGATATCCACATTTCTTCTATTCTCACCTCAGCAAAATCCTGAATGAATTGCTTAAATGTGTTTTTAGTAAAGTCTGTAAAATACCTTCCGTTCCTATCTCCCTCAAACTCTCCGTATTTGAAGGATGCATAAATATATCCACCGGGTTTCACTGCCCGGATCATCTTCTTTAATACTGTTCTCAGCTCATCCTTTGGTAGGTGCAGGATTGATGCGCACGCCCAGATACCATCGTATTTGTTTACTTCATCAAGCTCATTGAAAAGCATCTGCTTTACTTCTATCCCTGTATATTCACCAGCTATCTTGCAGAGCTTCTCTGAACCATCAACCGCCTCAACCCTATAGCCTTTCTCAAGGAAAGCTTTTGTGTCTCTTCCTGCGCCACAACCATAATCAAGCATCGTGCCTCCCTTAGGGATGAGTTCCAGGAACTTATCCTGCACCTCTGAGAAGTCCACCTTCACGGTGCTTTTCGAAAAATCGGATGCATTTATTTCATAATATTTTAGAGTATCATTCATTATCGTACCCTCTGGCCACCGTGGTCAACAGCTCCTTCATCCTCTCCTTAACCCCCTCAGGGCCTTCGATCACTACACGTCCGCCCAGGGCTATTATCCATCCGAGGAACTGGTCGCTCACTGCCACATCGACTCTCACGTGGAAGTGGCTGTCGTCCACCTTCATCAGGTTTGTATTTCTGCCGAACTGGTCGATGATCACATTTGCCATCTCATTTTCGCAGAGGAGGGTAACGCGCTCCTCCTGCCCGCCAAACATCCGAAAATGCCTCTTCGAATACACTTCCTTATCCAGCTTTCGGAACTTCGTTGCGCCCTGCCGCTTCTCCTTCGTTTCCTCGGTCTGCAGCATTTTATCGACTCTGTAATGCTTGAAATCGTCCACCGCCTCGTCATAGCCCACCAGATAATAATTCTCGTCATCCCAAAGCAGCGCCCACGGGCTGATGTCATAGTACGCCCCGTCGTGACGAAGCTCCATCTTGCCCTCCACGTTCCATGAGAAGTATTTGAACCTGATCCGGTGATTATTTGCGATTGCATTCTGAATGGCGTCTACCGTGTAGAAAATGCTTTCATTCATATTTTTCACGCGGTTCGACACGTAAACGTCGCGGTCGATCAGCCTGGCGTCATAGTTACTCGCCATGTGCTCGATCTTCTCGATCAGCTCTTTTGACTTTTTCAGGGTGATGAATTTGGAGGATGCGATTGCATCCACGATGATGTGAAGCTCGGCCAGCTCAAAATCCCGCGCGCCACAGTAATAATACGTCCGAAACCCCTCCTGACGCTTCAGGATCTCTATGCCGAAATCGTTCAGCGCATCCAGATCGTCGTAAATACTCTTACGCTGCGCCTCGATATCGTATTTCTTCAGCTCCGCGATGATCTCTGCCATCGTGAGCGCATGGTTTTCGTCCGTCTGCTCCTGCATGATCTTCGCCAGATAAAACAGCTTCAGTTTCTGATTCTTCCCCTTCATACACCTTGCTCCTCATCCCATAATCTATTCCGACAGTTCATGCGATCAATTGGTCACAGAACTCTTTACACTCTTCTCCTCGGAACCCCATATATTCCGCATTCACACATGTAAAATTATATCACAAAACATAGGTTTATAAAAGGGACAGAGTAACATTTTGTTGCTTTCTATTGCTTTTTCTTGCACACCATAATAAAAGGACCATGTTACTCATCTTCTTGTCCTTAAGCTTACTGATATTCTTCTTTAAAAATGAGATGCCGGCTATCACTAATTTTTTGTGTATAAATTTTTAATTATCAATCTTTACACTTCCCCTGTTATACTGTATATTTGATATGTAAGGATGTGTAACAAATATGAAGATTAATCTTAACGAAATTCTATATGCCGTTTCGTTTGCTTTTGATGCTACGGAGGCCGAGTATTACGAGCGTATCCGTAACAATGGTATAAGCACAATCGGTGAAACAAGTATTCTTCGTGCAGACAATGTACGTTTTAATTATAAAGATCACACCAATGTCGTAGTTACTGTTGGACACAGTAAACGTATTGCTGTGCTCTCTATTTTGATTGGCAAAGAGATGGGTCTTGATGATAAAAAGCTGACGGACCTGGCTGCTTATGCTATTCTACATGACAACGCACTGACCGAAGTCATTCAGGAAGAAAATCAGTACAAGATCTACAACAACGGAATAGGCTACAGCGACGAGGATTACAACATCCGCTGCGCTACCATCGGCGAAAAGAACATGTCACTGCTGCCTTTCAGAACAAACAACAGAGACGTAATACTTCTCCACAACGAGAACGCCGACGGCTCAGGTCCTTTTGGCAGACACTACGAAAATACGCCTGTCAAGGCACAGATCATCCACCTTGCCAACTGTGTTGATACACACTGCGATCTCACTACGGTAAGTAAGGATAACTACGAAGAAATCTGTAATTACGTAAAGAGATTTTCAGGCATCCTCTTTTCAGTCGATGTATCGCTTGCTTTTTTGAAAGCCTTTAAATACAAGGTTCTTAACAACCTTCAGGTAACAAATATCGACTCCTACCTCAGAGGTCTCATCCGCCGTCACGACGATGAGTACTCTCACGCCGAGGTAGACAACCTGGCCACTCTTCTTGCGCGTATAGTCGACTTCAAGTCACACTATAAATGCAGACATTCAATCGGTGTTGCACAAAGAGCCAAGATCATGGCCGAATATTATAGGTTCACACCTGATAAAGTAACAAAATACTATCTTGCAGGAGCACTTCACGATATCGGAAAGCTGATGGTTTCCATCGACATCCTTGACAAGCCTGACCGCCTCAGCGATACAGAGTTTGAGAAGATGAAATCACATGCTTACTATACCTACAGTATTCTTTCCGGAATCAAGGGTATGAAGGACATCGCTCTCTGGGCTTCACATCATCATGAAAAGCTTAACGGACAGGGCTATCCTTTCCACCTTACAGCTGAGGAGCTTTCTCCTGAGGAACGTCTCATGACCTGCTGTGACATCTACCAGGCGCTCGCAGAGGAACGTATTTACAAAGAGGCTTATCCTCACGATAAGATCATCGGTATCATGCGTTCCGGCGTTGAGAAGGGCGAGATCGACGGAAATATAGTAAACGACCTCGACAGAGTTTTCAGAAACTTTACACTTTAATATTTAATTGCTAACCGTGCCGGCATTCATTTTATGTGGATGCCGGTTTTATTAAAAATCAACAATAATATTTATATACAGGGGTACGGAACATGAAAAAACTTTTATTCATAAAAAAAAGAGCTTCCGCTCTCATTCTTACGTCACTTCTTGCAGCCTCTCTTCTTACCGGCTGCGGCAAGAAGGATGACGATGTTTCTGACGTAACAACACGCCAGACGTATACCACAGATACTGTTTCTACAGACACGCAGACCACAGAGGAAATTACAACAACCGAAGAACCGACCACGGAGGCACCTACGCCTCTTACGCTTGCCGGTTCAGCCAGGCTCCTCAGTGCCGATGATCATCTGTACGATATCACCGAAATGCTGCCTGTTAAGGAAGGCATGGATGTTCTTGATATCGCCGCAGAAGGAAACGGAAACCTCCTCGTGCTTTATCAGAATAACTATACTACCGAAGGAGCTTACTACTGTATCGACCGTGTGAACCTGCTTACCGGACAGGCAACAACTGTCTGTGACAAAAAGGATCTTATCTTTGATGATGATTATGATATTTACGGTACAGTAAAGTTTGCATCGCTCGATCCTATCGTTATTTATGACGGCGTTGCAAGGAGGTTCTATCTTCCTGAGGGTAATTATGACTACACTGATAAGCTTTCTGATGATGATGCTCCTCTGGCTATATTTACCTTTAACGGCAGCATCTACGCCAACACATATGGCGGCAATCTTTGCAAATACGATATTTCAACAAGCACTCCTGCAGTTGAAACCATCTGGAATTCTCCTAATTCCTGTGAAGCCTACACCTTTGAAAAGGTCATCGGAAATAATGCGTTTATCAGCGGATATCCTAAATACGAAAGCATCCAGGGCAAGGTCTATTTTGTTATCGACCTTTCCACTGGTAAAACTGTCGAGACATACAGCATGGTTCCCGGTCTTGACTATTCTTTAGCCCATACCACTAACGCAAACGTTTATTTCCACTCAAATCTCGATAAATCATCAATTGATGTAATCAAGAACAACGAAACCATTTATTCACTTTGTCCTTCCGGGGATGATGAGATATGTACCCTGCTTCGTGAGTGCGGATTAACTACAAAATCAGGTAACTACTGCCTCTCTGATGACGGCCTCGTCTTCTTTGCAGGAACAAATATAGATACCTTTGATACGATTCTCTTCTGGGATATGTCCTGTGCGGAAGCCAAAACCTACAGTGAGGAGCACTCCCCTTATGAAGTGATCGAGATCACTCAGGAAACTACAGAGGCTTACGCTAAGAAGCTCAGCGAGAAGTTTGATATCGATATACGTCTCTATTCTTCTGAAGACATTGAAGTTCCTGATGTATTTGACTATGATATTTCCCCGGAAAGTGATTACACCAACTTCTACAAGGTGCTTAGCATCATCGATAAATGCTATTCAAATTATCCTGACGGTTTCTTCACACAGCTTTATACAAGTGCCGTACCGCTTCGCGTGGTCCTCGCCAACTCAATGATTGGAAATGGCGATAATACAGTTACTTCTGCAGCCGGCCTTGTAAATAGTGATGAGATCGGTGATTACATCTACCTTTCAACCTTCGAGGGAAATACAACAGCTGATACCGTTTATCACGAAACCGCTCACGTTATCTATAACAAGCTTTGTGCCGACGGAATCTTCTTTGATTACCAGGATCAGTGGGATGCTCTGAATCCTCCTGATTTTGAATATGCATATTCCTACAGGATGGATGATAACCCATCCAACGAATACACCGGAGATAATATCTATGAGGATCCTGATATAAATAACGTCTACTTTGTTTCTTCATATTCGAAGACCTATCTGACTGAGGATATTGCAACAATGATGGGCCGCCTCCTCGGAAACGAAACACCTGAAACCTTCTTCGGTGGCGATCATATCCAGGCTAAGTTTAAGCTTCTCTTCGAGATAATCCGCAAAGGCTTCGATACTACCGGCTGGCCTGAGGAGACCTATTGGGAGATGCAATTGCAGAAAGCTTATGATTTGGCGCACTGATTGAAAAACATTTATACTAAAAAAGATGGCTGAGAGTATATTATATACTCTTTGCCATCTTTTTATTATTTATTCACTTTGTTTTGATCCTGCCCACCTAACAGATAACAGTGCAATAATTAACGAGAATCCCATACCAACAAGTGACATATTGCTTTCTACAAAGTTTGGCAGGTTAAGCTTAGCTACAAACTCCGGGAAGTAAGCTCCGGCAACTCCGAAGGCACCTCCGACCACAACTGCTGCTACCCAGACCGGTACGACCAATCTTCTCTTCTTATACGCAAATATCGCAACAAGCAGTGGGAAGATTACTCCCGGCGTATAAACCGAATATGCATTACTGAGCAGTGTGATTATATCTCCGCTTCCGGCCAGAGCCATCACCATTGATAGACCTCCAAAAACCAATATAGCCGCTCTGACCAGGAGTATGCTGTCCTTTTTGATTATATCCTTTACGAATATTGTTGATGCATTCACGAGACAGGTATCGGTTGACGAAAGGATGGCCGAAACAAGTCCCATAGAAAGTATGATACCGATCGGTGCAGGGATTGAATGTTTGATGACATACATAAGTGCATTCATATCTCCCAATGTTTCAGGCGAGATATTGTATTTTGCCCACATACCGATCAGAACGATTATCACCGCATAAACCAGAAGCGCAAGTCCGCCTGTCAGTGCCGACTTTTTAGCTGTCTTCTCATCCTTCGAGATAAGGTTTCTCGACATGATATCCGGTCCGAGGAAATATACTCCACCGATCACAAAGAACTGTGTCAGAAGGTTTATCGGTCTGTAATCCTTATTGATGAAATTAGTATTCTCAGCTACAGAAGCTGTATTTCCGTCTGCAAAGAAGTAAAGATATATGCAGCAGGCCGTGATGCCAAGCACTATCATAACGAACTGCACCGCATCGGTCTTCACAACCGAAAGCTGTCCGCCGATAGTCGTATAAAGAATCACGCATATTGCAACCACGACAAATACAGTCTTACTGCTCTTTCCTGTAATGAAAGAGATAACTCCGCTCATCGCAACAAGCTGTCCTGCGATAATACCGATCCACGAAACAACAATAACTATCGAAACTATCAGCTCCGCAGGTCTTCCCGCCATGATACGAACCGCATGCGGAAGCGTATCTGCGTTCAGGCTTCTGACCTTCTCCGATATAAGCAGTGACTGAAGGAGCAGTCCCACCGCTCCAAATATGATCCACCAGATACCCGGAAAGCCGATATTATAAACTGTCGTTGTGATTCCCATTGTGGTTGACGCGCCGATTATGGTTGCCAGAAGCGACATTATAACGACGAAGGATGTCTGCTTCTTTCCTGCTACCGCGAAATCATTGAAGCTCTTCGCTTTCCTGATGTCGATCACGCCTATCACGATCAAAACTGCCAGATAGATAACAAGTAATACTGTAAGTGCTGTGCTGTTCATTTTCTTATGCCTCGCTTGATGTAATATATTAAAATACGGATCACCGAACGATCCCGGCAATCTTAGGACTGGTCAATGATGTAAATACAATTGCCTTCGATATCGATGATCCGTGATGTATAATAATACAACAAGAAGATATTGTCAACCCTAATCCCGCAGAAGGTTGACGATATCTTCTTGATTCATTTTATCATCTATTAATTATCAAGTATTAAACGATCTAATCCGTCATAATACTTTTAAAAATAACACTCCGGATTAGTTCTCCTCAACGTTAGCCAGCTTAGCAGCCTGGTCTGCTGCTGTAAGGCTGTCTATGATCTCCTGAATATCTCCGTTAAGGATTTCCTCAAGTCTGTAAAGTGTAAGCTTGATTCTGTGATCTGTAACACGTCCCTGTGGGAAGTTGTAGGTACGGATCTTCTCTGAACGGTCGCCTGTACCGATCTGGCTTCTTCTTGCCTCAGCTTCTGCATCGTGAGCCTTCTGCTGCTCGATGTCGTAAAGCTTTGTACGAAGAAGTGCAAATGCCTTCGCTCTGTTCTGGATCTGCGACTTCTCTGTCTGGCTGTAGATAACGATTCCTGTAGGAATATGTGTAAGTCTTACGGCAGAATCGGTTGTATTTACGCACTGACCACCGTTTCCGGAAGCACGCATAACGTCGATTCTGATATCCTTCTCATCGATTACAACGTCAACCTCTTCAGCCTCAGGCATGATAGCAACTGTAGCTGTAGATGTATGAATACGACCGCCCGACTCAGTCTCAGGAACTCTCTGTACACGGTGTACGCCGCTTTCGTATTTAAGCTTTGAATATGCGCCCTTACCTATGATATTGAAGATAACTTCCTTGAAACCACCGATACCGTTCTCATTGCTGTCGATGATCTCGATCTTCCATCTGTGGCTCTCTGCGTAATGCTGATACATTCTGAAGAGCTCTCCAGCGAAGAGGGCTGCCTCATCTCCGCCTGCACCTGCACGGATCTCGACAACAACGTTCTTGTCATCGTTAGGATCCTTAGGAAGAAGAAGTATCTTCAGCTCCTGCTCGCATACCTCAACGTGCTTCTTAGCCTCAGCAAGCTCCTCACGAGCCATCTCCTTCATCTCTTCGTCAGATTCCATATCGATTATCTCCAGGCTGTCTGCAACATCCTGCTTAGCCTGCTTGTACTCATTGTATTTCTCTACGATCGGAGCTATATCACTCTGATCCTTCATAAGCTTTCTGTAACGTTCCTGGTCGTTTACAACTGCCGGATCCGAAAGCTCCTTTAATATCTCATTTAACTTCTCTACGAGGTCGTCTAATTTATCAAACATATTTTTCTCTCCTGTTATTTTCAATTATTATTATCTTTACGTTGAAATATCCACGATTTAGTTACTACTAACCGAATCTCAGCAGGTCAATCTCGATCACCTTTTTATCTTCAGCTTTAAGCCTTCCGGTGACAACTCTGTCCAGCCCTGCCAGATCCTTAACCAATCTAATGTCTGTAAATCCTGCCTCTACAAGAAGCTTCCTCGTGTCCTCATATTGATCATATCCTATCTCTAAAAATATCGCCCCGCCACTACGTAGATGCTGCGGTGCCTCACCAATTATCCTTCTGTAAAACTTCAGACCGTCCTCATCGCCGTCAAGCGCGAGCATCGGTTCAAAGTCCTTAACCTCCTCCATAAGAGTTGGTATCACATCACTTCTTATATACGGTGGGTTGCTGACTATTATATCGAAAGCGGTCGTAGATAGTTCCAAATAAATATCCGTTTTAACGAGCTTTACGTCTGCCCCGAGCTGCTCAGCATTCTTCCCGGCAACTCTCAGCGCATCCTCGGAAATATCAGCCAACATAACCTCATCGACAGTGCCCTTCGCCTTCCTTCCGAGAAAGCAGCTCAGGCCTATACATCCCGAACCTGTACACATATCAAGCAGCCTGACGGGCTTATCCTTATACTCCTTACCCAGGTATTTCAGCACCTCTTCAACAAGTATTTCCGTATCCGCTCTCGGAATCAGAACCGCCTCATCAACATAGAAATCATATTCCATAAAGCCGACACTGTGCATGATATACTGGAGCGGATAATGACCCGCCCTTTTTTCGATCAGCTTAAGGTATTCCTCAGCCTTACCGGCCTCAGCTTCCCTGTCTCTACCGAGCAGCAGCGCCGTCTCGTCCAGACCAAATACATATTTTATAAGAGCTTTACTGTCATATGCGGCATTATCGATTCCGGCTGCTTCCAACTTTCCGGTGCCTTGCCTCATTAAATCATAAATAATCATCTATAACTCCGCTTATTTCGACTATGCGATGATAACATATTGCATCGAAAGATCACAAATCCAACTAATCAAGCAATAATCATTGATCTACGCCATATCTCGATCACTTCTCAAACGAATGATTCCTTACGCAATCGATATACTCTCTCCAATCAATAACAGCCTCAACCGACTTAATTGCAACCTCACACATCTCAGCATCCGGTTCTCTTGTGGTAAGCCTCTGTACCCAGAAGCCCGGCTGGCTGAGCATTCTCGCAAACCAGTTTTCGTGGCTTCCCGCGTATCTGATGATCTCGTAGGAAATACCCGCGATCACAGGGATCAGCAGCAGCCTCGAAACCAGTCTAAGCCACATGACTTTAGTCCTGATAAACATGAATACCACAATACTGATAAACATTACGATGAACAGAAAGCTTGTTCCACAGCGTCTGTGGAAACGTGTATGCTTCATAACATTTTCAGGAGTCAGCTCGTCGCCGGCCTCCATACAGTTTATCGTCTTATGCTCCGCTCCGTGATACATAAAGGTTCTGTGTATCTCCTCCATCTTGGATATAAGCCAGACATAGCCGATAAATATTGACATTCTGAGGAGACCCTCAACAAGATTTACCAGTATCGAGCTATCGGTCACCTTGTAAAGCAGACCTGCAACATAGGTCGGCAGAAGCATAAATACAGCTATTGCGAACGCAAGCGAAACAATGAGTGTCAGCACAAGGTAGCCGCCGCTTCCTTCCTTCTCCTTTTCCTTTTCTCTTGCCTTCTTAAAGCCTTCCTTCTTCTTCTCAACCTTCTCAGAGAGCTTATCAGCCTTCTCGGTCTTACCCTCGGCCTTAAGCGCCTCTATCTTCTTCTGTTTATTCTCTATCCATTCCTCTTCGTATTTCTCATCAGAGTCGTCATATTCAGCCGACTTCATCAGAGTTCCGATTCCTATATAGAGCGACTCGATAAAGTTCACAACGCCCCTTAAGATCGGTATCCTGAAGAGAACACATCTGCTTCCGAAGGAATTATATTTAGTTACAGTAACATCTATCTCGTGGTCCGGCTTCCTGACCGAAAGCGCATAGCTTTCAGGCCCCTTCATCATTATGCCTTCAAGAACGGCCTGACCACCGATATGAACTTCTTTCATATATTTTCCCTATCTAAAAATCATGAGAATCTCACGATCATACTCATCCGATTATTAAAAAATATGGCAATCTAGCCTGTATACGCCGGATTGCCATACTTTTTCAAAACAATTTATACTACTGAACGCCGTATTTCTTATTGAACTTATCAATACGTCCACGGGCAGCAATATTCTTCTGCGTACCTGTGTAGAATGAATGGCACTTTGAGCAGATCTCGACGTGGATCTCCTTCTTGGTTGAACCTGTAACGAACTCGTTACCACAGTTACATACAACCTTTGCCTGATAATACTCCGGATGTACTCCTTCTCTCATTTCAATTCTCCTTTTAACATTAACGTATATGAGACACTATACCGCCTTAGAAAAGTCCCAAGAACTAAACTATGCTGTATCTCGATCCCATACCAGCAACATTACAGATGATACCATACATGTTGCAAAGTTTCAAGTGTTTATTTTTATTTATATTCTGAATATTTTTCTCGGCTGTTTCCGGCATTCTTTGTCTGCTACCGACTCTGACCAGCCCGGTATCAATTGTCCGCCACCGACTTTGTTCAACCCGGCATCACTTGTCCGCATTCATTCCTTCTTCATAACCGAGAAAACACTCATAATAAGTATAGTCACGATAGCTGCGATCAGTGCTCCGACCGTATTGTGAAATATATCATCAAACTCGAAATATCCACGCTTTGTAGCAAGCTGCGTCACCTCAATCGCTGTTGAAAGAGTAAGCGCCGTCAGCACTGTTTTGATTATCTTCTTTCTCCTTGCGATGATCGGTACCAGCACTCCTATCGGCACCAGCATCAGGATATTCAGCGTGAGTTCCTTCTTCAGATACTCTCCGAGCTCCGTGCCCTTACGTATTTCCTCATAATCTCTGAAAAGTCTGAACACGCCCTTCGCCTCTTCGTCCCTGCTTCTGTCAAGCACGGTCGATGCAAACACCAGAAAGATATATGGCAGGAGCAGTGAAAGTGCGATCCTCCTCATGAGGCTCAGCCTTCCCGAACAGATAAATGTGACCACCATTATGATTGCCGCTATGTAGTAATAATGTGTTTTTATGTCCGCTACGATGAATAAATAGTCTATGGTCTTATCTCCTTGCAAATATCTTCTTACAATAATCAAGGAATTCCCTGTTGTTCCTTGTCTTCGTAAATATCTTGATGATCTCCTCGGTTATCTCGTCGCTCTTCAGCCCTCTCAGCTGTCTGTGGATGGTATCAAGCACATCCTGCTCCTCAGCTGTGAGAAGAAGGTCATCCTTTCTGGTTCCCGACTTAGCTATATCAATAGCCGGAAATACTCTCTTCTCCGACAGATTTCTGTCGAGAACAAGCTCCATATTACCGGTTCCCTTGAATTCCTCAAATACAACGTCGTCCATCCTGCTGCCTGTATCGATAAGTGCTGTGGCAAGGATGGTCAGGCTTCCGCCCTCTCTCATATTTCTTGCTGCTCCGAAGAACTTCTTCGGCATATGCAGAGCCGCAGGATCAAGACCGCCTGAAAGTGTACGTCCGCTCGGTGCAACCGTGAGGTTGTAAGCTCTTGAAAGTCTTGTGATACTATCTATAAGGATAACAACATCCTTCTTACTCTCAACAAGTCTCTTGGCTCTCTCGATAACCATCTCAGAAACTCTCTTATGATGCTCCGGAAGCTCGTCAAAGGTTGAATAGATAACCTCTGCATTCGGTCCCTCGATAGACTCCTTGATGTCAGTAACCTCCTCAGGTCTCTCATCGATGAGCAGTACCAGAAGGTTCATATCCGGATATGCAACACTTATTCTCTTCGCGATCTGCTTAAGAAGTGTCGTCTTACCTGCCTTCGGAGGCGAAACGATCATACCTCTCTGCCCCTTTCCGATAGGCGAGAACAGATCCACAATTCTGAGTGAAACAGGCGCATTGTTGTAATCAAGCCTGATCCTCTCATTTGGAAATACAGGTGTCATATCCTCGAAATGTAATCTTCTGCTTATCTCGGCCGGTGACATACCATTTACCGACTCGATAAAGAGAAGTGCTCTGAACTTCTCGTTCGGACCCATTTTCGTTCTGATAGGTCCCTTAATTATATCTCCGGTCCTGAGCCCGAACTTTCTTATCTGCGCAGGTGATATGTAAATATCCTTCTCACCCGGCATGTAGTTATCACTTCTTATAAAGCCGTAGCCCTCAGACATGACCTCAAGTATTCCGGCTGCATATTCACCGCTTGCAAGAGTCGGATTGTACTCCTGCCCATCATACTGCATGGTACTCGGTGCTTCCGGTTTCTGTGATACTTCCGCCCTCTGTGTTGACTCAGTCTTTTGAACATTTTCTGTCCTCTGAGCATTTTCAGTCTTCTGAGCATCACTGTCAGTTTTAATATTCTGACTCTCTGATCCTGAAGACTTCTCAGAAGACCTCTTTCTAGCAGGTTTTTTTTCAGTATCCTCTGTAGTTCTTTTCTCTGCAGACTGCTTTTCTGCATTTTTCTTCTCTGAAGGCTTCTTATCCTCTTCAGATTTCTTTTCTGTAGACTTCTTCCTTGCTGGTTTCTTTTCTCCTTCAGGCTTTTCTTCAGCTGTCATTGTTTCTTCCTTCTCAGCCTTCACAGGCTTCTCTGCTGACTTCTTAGATTCTGCGGTCTTCTCTGCAGACTTTTTCTCGGCCCTCTCTGCAGGCTTCTCCGCAGCCTTCTGCATCATAAGATCAACATTTGTAAGAAGCTCGATAAGCTCAGCCTTCTTCAGATGTTCAATATCACGGAGCCCCTTCTCCCCTGCGATCTTCTTCAGATCGTCAATCTTCATCTTGCTGTAATTCATACATTTCCTTTCTTAGATAATATGTATTTATGTTTACGTTCATATTTGTTTATGATACTAATGTATTTCGTTGCAATTAAATCCTTTTTGTCGTATTCTATTAATACGCGACAATTTACAAAACAAGGAGTTAGTATGGAAGGATTATTTTTATACAAACTGATTATTTTATATATGCTGGACAGAATCGATGAATATATGCTCACCAATTCCCAGTTGAACGAGTTTATACTTGATAAGGGATATACAAATAATCCCTTCAACATCCATGAATCTGTAAGTGAGCTGATCGATGCCGGTTTCATATCACGTAACGTGATCCGCGACACCACACATTATAAGATTACAAATGCAGGCGAGGAAGCGCTCTCATATTTCGAAAACCGCCTTCCAAATGCCATTAAACAGGATATACTGGATTATTTTTCCGAACAAAAGATCAATCTCAAGAATGAGTCTCAAATATATTCCGACTACTTCTTCAATGATAATCAGGAATATACCGTCGAGTGCATCATCAAGGAAAGAAAGGACGTTCTGCTCGACTTAAAGCTTAACGTTCCAACGAAAAATCTCGCTGTCTCGATCTGCGACAGCTGGCGTGAAAAGAGCGCCGATGTTTATTCGTACCTCATAAATGAGCTGTTTACGAATGAGAAATAATATACTTACAGACTGTTTAGCACTCTAAACAGTCTGTTTTTTATGCCTGAGCAATAGTTTCTTCGATGAGATTCAGTATTTCCTCCCTGCCCTGCTTTGATACGGCAGAGAAAGGAATGACCGTACAGTCCTCAGCCTTCAGGCCGGCCTTCACCGCCTTCAGCTTCTTAACCTGCTCGCTTCTCTTGATCTTGTCGAGCTTGGTTGCAATGATAACAGGCTTGTAACCGTTTGCGATGATCCAGTCAAACATCTGCTTATCGTTTGCTGAAGGATCATGCCTTATATCCACAAGCAAAAATACTATCTTAAGCTGCTTCGAGGTCTTAAGATATCTCTCTATCATTTTTCCCCACTTCGCTTTGATCTCCTGAGATACGGCTGCGTAGCCGTATCCCGGAAGATCAACAAAGTAGATTTCACTATTCACTTTATAAAAGTTTATCGTCTGTGTTTTTCCAGGCTGAGATGATGTTCTTGCCAGGTTTTTTCTGTTTAGAAGTGAATTGATCAGAGAAGACTTTCCGACATTTGATCTGCCTGCAAAGGCAATTTCGGGATATTCATTCTCCGGCAGTGTACTGGTTATACCGCACACTGTCTCAAGTTCTGATGTTTTTATAATCATTATGCTATTCCATTGTCGGCAGGAACTGCTTTTCTCACATTACTGCCGCTCTTCTTACCTCTGGCCGTCTCATTATGGATAACCTCAGGCTCCTGCTCACCCTTTATAACCTCTTCGGTTATGATACATCTGTCAGCAGCTTCGTCTGAAGGAATCTCATACATGATGTCAGTCATTGTCTTCTCGATTATAGCTCTGAGTCCTCTGGCTCCTGTCTTTCTCTCGGTAGCAAGCTTTGCTATAGCTCTGAGAGCTTCAGGTGTGAACTCCAGCTTAACATCGTCAAGCTCGAAAAGCCTCTGATACTGCTTTACGATAGCTGACTTCGGCTCTGTAAGGATCTGTGCAAGAGCCTCTTCATCAAGCTGATCCAAAGTTACTATTACAGGTACACGACCAACGAACTCAGGGATGATGCCGTATTTTACAAGATCCTGCGGCTCAACCTGCTTTAAGAGCTCGTTTTCGTCATTAAGTTTTGAATTATCAATATCAGCATTGAATCCGATTGACTTCTTGCCGATACGGTTCTCAATTATCTTGTCAAGTCCGTCAAATGCACCGCCACAGATAAAGAGGATATTTGTTGTATCGATCTGGATGAACTCCTGATGAGGATGCTTACGTCCGCCCTGTGGTGGAACTGAAGCAACGGTTCCCTCAATGATCTTGAGGAGAGCCTGCTGAACACCTTCACCTGAAACGTCTCTTGTTATTGAAACGTTCTCAGACTTCTTGGTGATCTTATCTATCTCATCGATGTAAACTATACCCTTTTCTGCTCTTTCGACATCATAATCAGCAGCCTGGATG
>JAEEGF012276173.1_pt1 | contig 17206 bp, 12 predicted proteins | sample 9134171 | NCBI WGS metagenome assembly JAEEGF01 (sample SAMN16246542, study PRJNA631951) | gut metagenome | biome: gut microbiome; feature: rumen; material: AP-attached | host: Bos | place: Iran: Karaj | collected 2018-10 | reverse complement strand
TGTCATCTTCTGTAACTTCATCTTTGAAGTTTTCAAGAAGTTCATCCTGCTTAGTCATGAATTCCTGTATTACCCATACGAGGTCTTCTATCATCTTGATCTGATAGTCCTGTATGAAGGCCTTGGCAGCCTCTGCTTCAGGTCCTGTATGTGTATCGTCATCCACGAATGCTTTGAATTTCAGAATCAGTGTATCTGACATTGACAGGAAAGTATTGTACTTTTCCTGACATGCTGTAAAATATTCGGCCAGCTTCGCCTGGTCCCATGTGAGTTCCCCGTTATCTCCTGCCATTTATAATTACTCCTGTAAAACTGTTTCTTGTATATGTTTCTTTAGTTTGTTGTCAATGAATTCATATCCCCTTATTCAGATATGATCATTCTCCTTCTGATGCTGAGCCGGATGTCAGATCATCGTGCGCTTGCGTAAGCTCTTTATCGGCGTCTGCGTCTGTCTCTAAATATTCATCCTTGATATCAGTCATAAGTGATGTCAGCTGTGCAACTTCTGTCTCAAGGTCTTTGAGCACAGCTATGATCCTTTCATCATATGCCTGATAATCCGGTACTACGCTATTACCGGCAGCATATGTATCCGGTTCTTCTGTATCTGCTGTCTCATCAATGATCTCTTTGCCTTGCTCTTCTATACCACTTACAACTGTTTCATATGTGTCTACGTCTATCTTTATTGGATCTGTTCCTTCCGGCATTACTTATATCCTCCTAGTATCATTATTTTTCACTCTGTTCCTTCTGATGTACCTGGATCTTCTGTCCAATTGTCCAGTTCTTCCTTCAATTGTGCAAGTCTTTCATTCTCTTCTTCTATCATACTGTTGATCTTCTCAATGGCTTCTGCTATCTGGCCTTCAAGCTTTGTGATATCGTTATCATAACTTGTCATGCACAGGCTAAGTGTCTCTCTGATAGTCTCTGCGGCGCCTTCGTTTTTACCAAGCCAGTCATCATTTTCTGCAAAGTCATATTCATCAACAGGTGTCTTTACATTATCTGTATAATCAGTATGGTCCTCTGAGAGTCTGGTCTGATATTCTGTAAGGAGCTCCAACACTGCCTCTAACTCCGCTATCTTATCACTACAACTTTGGATGTCCGCCTCTATATCTGCTTTACTTCTTGACATACCTTCCTCCTCTTTTTTCATATTTATCCAAATTGATTTTTGTAATAGTCCCGAAACCGGCTGTGACACCGGACTCGGGTAGTCTTTGCATAATAGATCTTGCTATAGCGCAAGTTCCATGATGTTTTTATTGATATGTAAGTGCTCCTGATGCAGTGCTGTCAATCATCTCCATGTTACTTGCGGATGTCTGGACATTGCTTCCGAGTGTATCAAGATCTGTTACATACTGGGCGAGATCGTTGTAGAGATCGTAGAATGTCTCATCAAGTGTAGTTTTTGCTGCACCTTCTGTATCTTCAACGATCGTATCTACTACTGACTTGGCAGTGTCTATATATCCCTGTAGAGTCTCTGCAAATGTTGATAACTGACTTCCTGTGCTTGAAACCTCTTCTGTCTGAGCAGAAATTGAACCATCTGAATAACCCATAATTGTTTTTCTCCTTTATCTTATAATCTGTCTGTATGACTTTGCCGGGTGTTACAGCTGTTAAGCTTCGCCGCCGTATGCCTGTGCACCCTGCGCGGCGACTTCTTCGTAGCCTTCTTTGGTTGTTGTAACCCATGAAGCGATTGCTCTGAGGTTATCTGACATATCTGCCATCTTTGTAGCAAGATTATTGAGGTAATCTGTAGCTGCTGTTGCTTCTATACCTGTCCAGTTTTCTTCGAGCGGAGCCTGAAGTCCTGCTACACTTGTTACAAGTTCATCCATATTGTCTGCAACTGTACCAAGAAGTGTTACTTGAGTGTCAACGTCTGTGACGTCCATTCCAACGAATCCGGTTGTTTCTGCCATTTTTTTGTTCCTCCTATAAACTTTTGTTTTATTGTTTTTGATATATGCACTTTATGACTATGCCACTATTGCTATATATCTTTTATATAAATGCCTTAATCATTGGCAGTTATATCTTTATCTTCGATAGCCAAATTCCTCATCTGCTATAAGGATCGTATCTCCATAATGGAGCTCATTGGCCTGACCCTGTGCAAGGCGCTTTCCATTCAGGAATGTTCCGTTGGTAGAGCCAAGGTCAGTTATGTACATGGCGCCGTCTTTGGCTTCCACTACTGCATGCTGTCTGCTTATTGCACAGTTATCCTTGATACACAGATCTACATGCAGACTGTCTTTACCGATCGTATATTTGGTCTTATCTATTACATGGTTCTCCCCGTTCTTGCGTCTTAGGAGATTGCCATAATAGGTCATACGCTTACTTTGCGGTGTTGCGCTTCCAAGTACTACTGTGGCACCGCTGTCACCGCCTCCAAGGATTGATGTGTCTGAGGAGCCTGTCATGCCTTGAGATTGAGCACCGGAAGATCCTTTTACTATCTGATCGGCTTCAGGGATCACTGCTTTCTTTTTCTCAGGGAGGTTATCATATCTTCCAGCACCGTCAGGGATCTTATCTGCTGATTTTTTAGATTTCTTTTTCCTGGGCTGTCCTTGACTTTTTTCTTTATGCCTCGTAATGATCATTATCACCATGATGACTACGACTATCAGGAAGCCTATCCCAAGTGCGATCAGAACTATATATATCCATTTAGGGATTTCATTGTTTACTACAACTTCCTGTGTGTGATTTTGTTTTTCTGCAGCAAGTCTGGATGCTTCAGCATCAGCCTTTGCTTTCTCTTCAGCTGCTGCTTCTTCAAGTGCAGCTATCATTGCTTCTTCCTGTTCTATAAGATCAGTTGTTGTGAGCTTGCTATATTTGATGCCAAGTGCATCCAGTATCCTTACCAGTTCTGAACTATCAACCGAGCAGTAATATCTTCCGTCCTTCTTTTGTTCATTTATGCCTATTACATAGCCGTTCTCATTTAGAAGAGGACCACCACAGTTATTGCCGGTTATAAGGCAGTCATGCTCTATTACCTGTATATCTTTATAGGTTTTGTTGTTGGCAATACTTCCGGACGACATGGTTACATCATCCTGATCGTACATTACAGTGTTGCGGTCATATCTTACGGCAAAGGGGAAGCCAAGAGCATATACTGCTTCTGTTGCTTTATAGGGCTTGGCACTTGTGATGTCATCTGATGTTAGTATGGTTAGTGGTGTCCTGTTGTATAGGGGCTGAGATAGCTTTAATACTGCTATATTAAGTTCCGGGCTTCTGGTGACTACTGTTGCCTCTATCGTGACATCGCCTTCTACTACTACCTGAGCTTTTAGATCTATCTTGTCCCATTCGTCCTCTTCTTCATCTACTCCAATAGTTGCAAATGCATCATCTCGTGTAGGCTTTGTTGGCGCTACAACACTATTGGTAGTGATGACATATTCACCGTCTTCTGTATTACCGATGAGGAATCCCGTGCATCCTAGGATGATGTATTCCTTGCCGGAATCATCTGTATAGATGCTGTTAACTTGTACGATTCCCTTGGTTGCATCAGATACATTCTGTGTCATTGGAGCTAAGAGGTCTTCTTCAGAGTCTTCTATACTACTCCCTGTATCAGCATCGTCACTGGAATCTTCGGATGCATCTGATGATGTGGCATCAGTAGATGTAAGAGACTGCTCAGCGGAAGTATCTTGCGTAGCTGCTTCGTTGTCATCGGAATTAGATTCAGCTATAGATGAATTTGCAATAGGAGCCTGACTTTCTTCTGATATATCAGAGGTGTCAGCTGTATTTAAGGATTGAGCATTGGATACATGCACTGGCACACTTGCCAGTGTGGTTAATGCTAAGGTGGTGATTACACCAGCCAAATACTTTTTATAAAAGTGCTTGTTCATAATATTCCTTCCTGAATATAGGATCAGTAGATATTGGATATCTGAAGTAATACATTCTTTATGAAATCAAACCATTTTTATGTAGCGTCTGGGTAAGAGAAATAAGGGAATGGCCTGCTTCTGTTTTGCAATGTTTCCCCATTATAGACGGGCTAAAACTGATCTTCAACAGATTCTGACAGAACGTAAGATTTACACGACGAACGACATCACTAGCGTTATAACGATGACAAAGACACTATAAAGCGAATTGTTTTGCTGCGTGAAAACACTGCTAATCCCTGATCCTACAAGGGATTGTAAGTTTTTGAATTTTTTTGATGAGTGATCCGACGAATGACATTCGTTAGCAGGGGATATTGTAAATGGAGGATAAATAAATGGCAGTATCTTTAAATAAAACGGAAAAACGATAAGAATACAAAATCTTAATGTCCCGAAAAAATGAAAAGTAAAACAAATATGGGTAATTATAAATGTGAGTTTGAAGCAAGAAAAGATAAACGAATAAACGATAGTTTCCATAAAGGTATTGACGAAAAAGTATTAACAATATATCATGTTTAAAGTATTTTAATAAGAAATTTATAGGCAAACGCTTTCCGGTGACGGGCGGACGCAAAGCTGTAAATCTTGGTAAGTAATCAAAGTTTTTTAGGATTAGGGATAGATCCACATTAGTAACGGGTATTACAAATTTAATGCAAGATGGTTTAGCTGCAAAGATTATTCTTTGCAGCTTTTTTTGTGTCAAAAACACGTAGGGGTTACAACTTATTGGCGTAAGAACGGATGCTTATAGAAGAGGTTATTCAAGGAGGAACATAAGGTGTTTAGTAGTAAGAAAGGTAACTTGTTTATAAGAGTTACATCGCTTCTGACAGCATGCTTTATATTTATAGGCATGAGCGGTATCCAGACCTTGGCTGAAAGTGGAAACGGATCAGGTTCTGAACAGACAGAAGGTCAGGTAACTGCAGGTAGTTCAGATAGCTCGGCAGGATATTCTGCGGACGAGGATGATAACAGCGAAGGTGACAACGCTGCGATTGGAGGATCATCAGAAGCAAGTGATGAATTAGCAGATGCTGCATCTGCAGCTTCTATTGAAGAGGATGAAGATGATACAGCAGATGATTCTGCGCAGGAAGGTTCATCTGATGCTTCAAGTGAGGGTTCATCAGATGCAGCTACAGAGGGAAGTTCTGATAGTACAAGCGATCCCTTGCGTGAATCCAAGCTGAGATCTCTAGGGACCCCTATAATTCCAACAATTCAAGATGACGAACATGCCCCAGTTATATCCAGAGGTTGTATTACTTTTGAAGATGATGACCATAGATGGGAATCTGATAATGTTCTTAGATCCAGCAAGGCAGTTACCATTAATGTAGATGTCAAAGATCCGAATCCAAATCCTGATTCGGGATCCGGTGAAAATGAGTCACCAGCTTCCGGAACGGCAGGATCAGCTCCTCAACCGGATGATGAGGAAGAAGTTACCGGTATCAAAAAAGTTACTATCAAGTATACAAATATTGAGACCGGACATACTACAACTGCTACTATGAGCGGACATGGGGATGGAACTTATACATATACATTCCCGCAGGATGTAGCTGCCTATCAGGTAGAGTCAATAACTGCAGTAGATGGCAATAAGAATTCTACAGTATATGATTCTAGTGATGCTGCAGATGCAAAAAATGAGAACAATATTTTTTCCAAGATATCTATAGAAGGTGATCAGTATAATGATGGTAGAGAAGATAGCCATTATACAAACTGTATTACGGATCTAAACAGGATACTTACAGCAGGTAATAACACATCATCTGCAGAAGAAGATAATGACTGGATCTCTCTTCAGGGTGAAGATAATGCAGACATATCATTGAAGGTATCGTTTAGATCATATATCTCTATATTCACTGATACTGACGATGTCAAGATATCGTTGGTTCCTGTTGATGAGTATGGCAACAAGATAGAGGGTGCTGAAGCTGTTGAAGGCAAGATGAATATCAGCTGGAGTTTCCCAAAGTCTAGATTTGAAGTAACTTTCGATCTTCCTGATGACAAGGATCAATATGTAGTCTATAAGCTTGAATCAAGCGGAGATTGTTTTATAAATAGTGCAGTCAGAAGCTTCAACAAAAGAGGATATTTGTACGTTAAGCTTGATAGCACAAGTCCCGTAGCCCAGGACATAGCTGTTACCTATACAGAAGATGGTAATGGCGTATCAGGAACCTATAACCTTGGTCAGGGTGAAGAGAGAATTGTATATTCAAGGAATGATCTGACTCTTACAGTTGATACTTCCAAGAGCTATGATCCGCTTATATCCGGAAGTGATACTAAGGAGACAGAAGATGATGTTCCTGCATCCGGAATAGTTAAGCTTTCATATGTCCTTTACAATGATGATTATCCTACATCCGGCAAGGGTGAGTATCATGAGATAGAGATAGAGGATCTGGAAATCGACGAGTGCGGTGATATCAGGATCGAACTTCCCGGTGTCAGCGAAGGCCAGGGTCCTGTATATATAGGTGATGTAAGACTTTATGATCTTGCAGGCAATGAGACTCTTATCTATGAAGGCAAAGTAGAACCTGTAAGTTATGTTATTGATAGCGTAAGCCCTGTTATCGCATTTACAGATCTTAACGGAGAGGGTCTTTCTGAAGGATATCCTACAGATCTTGCATCAACAACATATTTCTACAATCATGATGTTACAGGTAAGCTCTTAGTAACAGAGAGATATATCAAGGAAGTAAAGCTTTCAGAGAAGTCAGGTCTTATGAAAGCAGAACTATCTATTCCTGAAAGTACAAGTACTGAACTTGGAGCACAGACAGAATATACATTTAGTACAGTAGGTGACGGAGACTATTTCTTTGCAGCAGATGCTACAGATATGAGCGGCAATACAGCTGATACTGTAGATAGTCCGTATTTTGTAATAGATAGTATAGCTCCTGTTATCACAGTTACCTATACATCAGGTGGAGAGACAGTAACTCCTGCAGGCAAGGATACAAGCTATTACAAAGACAGTGTAGTTGTAACTCTTGTGATCGAAGACAAGCACCTGCTTCAGGAAGGTATAGAAGCTGTTATTACAGGTACCAAGGCTGATGGCACTAGTGTCAATATTCCTGTATCAGAGTGGACTTACAACGAGGGTTCATATACATGGACTGCCAAGGTAGAGCTTACAGATGATGGTGAGTATGCTCTAAGCGCCAAGGCAACAGATAGAGCACAGAATGTATCTGATACTTATACAGGCGCAGGATTCACTATAGATCGTACAGTTCCTGTTGTTACTATTACTTTTGATAATAATTCACCACAGAACGAGATCTATTACAACGCTTCAAGAACTGCTACTATCACTGTCAAGGATTATACTTTTGACAGCAGCAAGTCTGAACTTGTTATAAATGCTCCTGACAATGCTCCTTCTCAGAGCGATTGGGCAGGTGTATCCGATCAGACATATAGTAAGACGGTTACATTCAATCTTGACGGAAGGTATGACTTCACCTTCAAGACAACTGACAAGGCTGGCAACGAGTCTGAGACTCAGACTATAAGTCTTTTTATCATAGACATGACAGCTCCTGTTGTTACGGTTAGTTATGATAACAACGATGTAAGGAACGGATTCTATTACAATGCTAAGAGGACAGCAACTGTTAAGGTTGATGAGAAGTCTTTTGACAATAGTCTTGTCGTTATAAACTCGCAGGCATCAGATGATGCAGAGCCTATGGCTGCGCTTCCTAAGGCAGCAGCATTTAGTGGTAATGCTGATGTAGGTACATATACTACTACGATGTCTTTTAATGCAGATGGTAGATATGGATACACTATTAAGGTCACAGACCTTGCGGGTAATGAGTCAGAAGTATATACAAGTGATATATTCGTTATAGATATGACAGCTCCTGATATTACATTCAGCGGAGTTGAGAACTACTCTGCCAACAATGGTCAGGTGGCTCCGGTCCTTATATACAAGGATCTTAACATTGATTTTGAGAACTCTAGTGTTACTATGACAGGAGCCAATCACGGCGAGGTAACACCTGAATCTAAGACGACACAAGTTGTAGATACTGTGACTGTATCATATAGTGACTTCGCTCATACCAAGGAGACGGACGATCTGTATACTCTTAGAGTCAGCATTACAGATATGGCCGGCAATGTGACAGAGGATGAGCTGGTATTCTCTGTAAACAGATTCGGTTCTGTATACGTCGTAGGAGACAGCACCAAGGAGCTGACAGACAGATATTATACCGATGAGCCTGAAGATGTTACTATCACTGAGATCAATGTTGACAGTCTTACTTATAAAGAGGTATCTGTTGACAGAGACGGCGACAGTGAGGTTCTTAAAGAGGGCAGAGATTATACAGTGTCTGTTCAGGGCGATGACAAGTCATGGAAGTCCATGACATATACTGTCAAGGCCGACAATTTCAATAAGGACGGCAACTACTCTGTAATGGTATACTCCAGAGACAGAGCGACCAATACTCAGGACAACCGTTCAGAAGGCAAGGAGATCGAGTTCGCTGTTGATGGTACAGCTCCTTCTATTGTAACTTCTGAGATCAAGGAAAAAGGTGTTTATGAGGAAGAGGGGCACGACTTCATCATAAATGTTACTGATAACATGGGATTTGAAAGTCTTGTGGTATATACAGGTCAGAATGAGCTTACAGAGCTGGTATCTTATACAGCAGAAGATATCGAAGCTTCCGGAGGTACACTAACTGTTAATATTCCTGAAATGGATGCTTATCAGAACGTTATGATACTGGCAACCGATGTTGCAGGCAATCAGTCTGAGCGTGATTACAACAATGTTCTTGTATCACGTAATGCCAAGAAACTGATCGAAGATGATGAGATTGCGTTAAATGATGAGATCCAGCCTTTGGTTGATCCTGACAAGGATCCTTCTGCATTCTTTATCTGGGCAGCAGTTGCAGGTGGATTCGTAGTGGTATCAGGCGGCGCAGGCGCAGCTTATTATATCCTTCGTGTAAAGAAGCTTAAGGTTAATAAATAAAGCTTAAGGAATATAAAACTTATGATCTGGTGGGCTAACCATTAAATATAACGAAAGCGGTATGAAATAATATATATAATAAAAGATCGCATGGATTTTCCAAAATGGATCCATGCGATCTTTTTTACTTGCTGAATCTAAAGCTCTTCATGTCGAAGTTACTGCCGGGGAGGAATACGAAGGTTATAGTTCCGCTTCCTTCAATGTTACTGATATCAAATGTATGATCAGTGATATCAGCAGTAGCTTCCACTTCCAGTATTTCTCTGACACTGCCCTTATCTGTATCGAAGAGTATGTGTATGGTGTTCTTCTCTCCTACTGCTCTTCCGCTTATAGTGACATGCAATGGCTTCTCATCTCCAAAATTCATGTCTTTATAAACAAGGGATACGTTATTGCCAATGCCTGATACCATGCCATCTTTGATGGTATAGGTATCGCCATAAATCTCATCTGCATCTACGGCAAGGCTTTCGGCATAGGCTCTTCTATTTCTCTTAAATACAAATCCCTTAAGGTGAAGCTTGTCCCAGGTTTCGAAGCTAAGGTTGCATACGCCTGTAAGAGGCTTATCAAGCTTCCAGGTAACTTCCTGATATACATTCCAGATAGGCGGCTTGTCATAGATCTTATCAAGGATCACTTCATCTCCCGACAGGATCCTGATCCTGTTAGCACCTCCGTCCAGTGAGAAAACAGGTATAGTGATCTCATCAGAGGTATCTCTTCCAAAGTCAAGTCTGTCGTAGGTTACAAGTGTCCTTTGGCCTCTTGCGGTTGCTACTCCCTTGTCATTGCCATTGCCAACTTCACCTTCATATCCTGAGTAGAGGCTTCCTGCTACGAAGCTGTACGGATCGAAGAATGCTGCGCCCATACCCTGAACTTCAAAGTCCATATAGGAGATGATCCTTGGCTTATCTCCTCCATTACAGGACAAGGCTCTAAGATAGAATCTTCCATCGCCCTTGGCAGTGATCATGGCAGTATTACCTTCTGCACTAAGGTCAGCGATATTGGACTTAACACCAAACTCTGTGACAACCTGGAAGGTGATATCCTTGTAGGTTGCATTGTCCGGATAGACCTTGGCAGATACTCTTACTTCATTACAGCCTTTGGTTAATACGCTGTTTCCGCTTTCGTTTACAAGCTCTATCTTCCTGATAGGGATCTCATCTTGTGATCCAAGCCTATTGGTATCATTATGACAGGTATCTATAACTTCTAAAGGTTCGTAACAGTGGACTTCGTTATGAGCCGTATCTTTAGGATCTAAGAACCTGATATCATCAGATGGCTCATGTGATTCGCCTCTTACGATATAGTTGGCTGCGTCAGACTTATCTTTAATGCTCTTAAGAGTGTATGTGGCGCTTTCAAGTCCGTTACTTGTAGCAGTTACTACTATCTCGCCTTCTGCATCAGTTGCCTGAATGATCGCAAGGAGCTTACCTCCAAAGAGCCTTCTGTTTGAAGCTTTATAGCTATCCAGATCTGAGCTGTCACCATTATCAAGACCTACAAGGCGGCCGGGGCCTGTGACAGTTACAGATACCCTGTTTTGTGCATTAGAAACTTCGGTTCCATCTGTATCAAGAGCAGATATCTCTATGAAGGCAAGGTCTCTGGTATTAGAACATAGTATGTCATTTGAATAGATACTATGATTATTGGTATCCATATCTACTGAATCATTATAATTACTATAAGTAGACATTGATCCAAATCTCTTACAATCCTTTGTATTGGTATACTCATCAAGAGCGTTATGAAGGACCAGTTTAACAGGATCTGTAAAGCTCCTTATAACATCAGTAGCTACTACTCTTCCATCTTCATCATAAGCTCTTGCTTCTACATATCCCTTAGAATATGGTACCTGAAGGTTCCATTCTATCTTGCTGCCGGATCCCGGCTTATTAGAGAAGTCGTAGCATCCCTTGTTCTTTCCATTTATAAACAGCTGCGCCCTTGGTGCATTGGTTACTATCTTAAGGTCTATGGTCTGACCTTCATTGAAGTCCCAGAATGAGGGGCATATATGAATCATTGGCGCCTTCTTATGATCAGTCCAGGCTGCCTTCCATTCATAATATGCATCTTTTGGAAAGCCTGCCGTATCAATCTGTCCGAAATAGGAGTTCTTGGTATGATAAGGCGTAGGCTCTCCGATATAGTCGAATCCTGTCCATAAGAACTGACCCATAGAGAATGGAGTATCTCTGTCAACTCTTATGCAGCTCTCTATGCTCTTTGCCCCCCAGCTTGTCTGGCTGTTGCCAAGGCTTGAGCACTGTTCGTCATCATCTGACAATACGCTGGCTGATGCCGGGAAGTGGTATATGCCCCTACTCTGAACTATAGAGGATGTCTCGCTTCCATAGATGATCCAGTCAGGGTGCTCTTTGTGATGCTCTTCATAATACTTCTCTGCGTAGTTGTAGCCGGCAACTTTAAGTATATCGGCGCACTTTCTGGCATTCTCCCAGGGCATGTAGTTAGAGCCTATAGTAGGCCTTGCATTGCCGTTATAGTCGTATTTTCGCACAAGGTCTGACAGCTCTTTGGTGATCCGCTGTCCATCCTCATCTGCGTGGGTGTCGTAGATCTCATTCCCTATACTCCAGAAGGCTACGCATACGTGGTTTCGATCCCTTCTAACCCAGCTTGCCACATCTCTTTCATGCCATGAGTCAAAAAATCTGGCGTAGTCATAGGTAGTCTTAGGTTTCCTCCACATATCGAAGGCTTCGGATATGAAGATAAAACCCATCTCATCCATAAGGTCAAGTACGCCCGGAGCTACCATGTTGTGGGTTCCTCTTATGGCATTGACGCCCATGGATTTAAGAGTGAGAAACTTCCTCTTCATGGCAGCTTTGTTAAAAGCACTTCCAAGAGCGCCAAGATCGTGATGTTCACAGACTCCGCCTAGCTTAATATTCTGACCATTAATGATAAATCCCTTGTCAGGGTCAAGCACTACATGCTTAAAACCAAGCCTTGTCCTATACTCATCTACTGCTCTTCCACCTGCAGTGAGAGTGACTGTAATATTGTAAAGGTTAGGATTAGAAGGATCCCACTTTAGAGGGGACTTCACAAGGTATTCCTGAATATATCTGTATCTGACCTGACCTGACTCAAGATCCTTGTAATCGCAGGCAGGTGCCGGAACCTTTGAAGGTCCGGGATAGTCTGTAACAGGCAGTTGTTCATAGGCAATATTCTCACAAGCGCTGATACCGGTACTAGTACGACTAATACTAGCACTAATACCTGCTTCACCTGCCCTGTCTCCGCAGACTTCTGCTTCTACCCTGAGGATATAGTCATCCCCCTTAGGGCGCGTAGACAGGTAGACACCGTCTATTGCAAGATATGTACTATCAGTTATCGTAAGCCACACATCTCTGTATATACCGGCTCCCGAGTACCATCTGGTATTAGGACTCTGATGCCTTATAAACACGGAGATATTGTTGATACCCTGATGCAGATAATCTGTCATCTCGAAGGAAAAAGATGAATAGCCATATTTCCATTCAAAGGCGCACTTGTCATTAACATAGATAGTGCAGTCCATATAGACACCTTCGAAAGTAATAAAGCATCTATGACCGGAACCCGGACTGTATTCGAAAGCCTTGCTATACCATCCTGTAGCATCTTTATATAAGTTATCCGAGTCATGGATCAGGAAGTCATGGGGGATCTCAACCTTGTTAAAAGAGCCTTCGAATTCATCCTTTCTCCTTAGTAAGTCATCGTAGTGTACGTCAAGGCTTGTCTCTAAGAACCTCCAGCCTCCGTCAAATAAGTATCGCATGTGTGTGCCTTTCAGATAAGTGATTTTTTTAAAGTAAAAGTTTGAAAGTGTTCCATTTTCAAATCCAAATTGATGACACAAACTCCATCAATTTGAACCATGAGTCACTCGCTTTGCTCGCGACATGAGGTTAAATATGTTGATAATTCGTATTTGAACCATAAGCCATTTGCTGTGCTCGCGACATCCGAGGTATATGATAATGATTTCTGATCATTTGACCGGTACGCAGTGTTTATCGTTGATCTCTTTGACCTTCAGGACTCTGCGGCGGTATTTTTCCTCAGTAAGAGGATCTGTGTTAAGCCATGCCTTGACGATCTCCATGGCGATCATCTCACCGATTATCTTAGCTCCAAGACACAGTACGTTGGAATCAGTATGCCAGCGTGATAGCTGAGCGCAGAAGGTATCCTGACAGACAGCTGCATAGATGCCATTTATCTTATTGGCAATAAGCGCTGATCCGTAACCCACGCCATCTACAAATATCCCTTTGTCGCACTCGCCCTTGGCAACTGCAAGAGCAGCCGGATATACGAAATCCGAAAGATCGCAGGACTCCTCATCATAGGTTCCAAAATCCACTACTTCATATCCTTCTTTTTCCAGATAAGCTTTGATCTCATTCTTGAGCCTTGTTCCTGCATGATCATTGGCCATTGCAATCTTCATAACGCGCTCCTTTCAGAACAATCAAAAATATTTATGGGTTAAGTAAAACAAATACTATCTCAAATTTAGCAACAATTCGGGCATAAAGCAATGATTATATATAGTTATTGTATTTTTTACTGGTTTGATTTATAGAAAAAATGCTAGAAGTGGAATTATAAATACAGTTCGTCGGATGAAATGTGTATTCTGTCGGAAAATTGAGACAGGCATCTGTATATGAGGCAGGATATAATGTATGTGCAAACTACGAAATCCCCAAAGATACAGCAACTGCTTCAACAAACAGAGGAAATATTGCTGTAGATATATATAACACTTTGACTAGCTAATGAAAGGACAATCATGAAAAAAAGAATCATATCAGTAATGTTAGCTGCAATGATATTATGTGCTGGATGTGGTGCGGCTATAAATATTGAAGAAGATGAAATAACTTCTGAAGATAAAGTAGAAGAATTGGAAGATGCCAAAAGTGAATCTTCAAATGAAGTTGCTACTATTTCTTCTGAAGAATCAAGTGTTGATACTTCAGAAGAAATAGATATCACTGATGAAGAAGATGATACAACCAAAGATACTGATACAAGTAAGGATGAAGATGATAGTACAAATGATGTATCTATATACGAATCCTTTGTATCAAATACTGAAGAAGTATTTTTTGATGAGTCAGGTAGTGATATCCTACCATATAGCTTGCAGAGAAATTTTGATCTTTCCAAGGGATACACAATTGATGAAATTGTAGAAGCATCATTGGATTCTTATACAAGCTATGATGATAGTAAGGGCGATCCAAGTTTTGAAACAAAGTATATTGATTGTGGTAATGATGGTATTGACGAACTTCTTGTAGATATTCGTTTTCCTGGAATGGAAACTGCTGATTACACGGATTACGAAGAGAAATATGTTGATCGTTGGGTTATCAAAGAAATAGATGATAAGCTCATCGTTAAATATGTTGGAGCTTTAAGACATGAGAGCTACACCATTATAAACGATTATGGATATATCAAAAATGAGGTGATGGGAGCGTATAACGGTGTCCTTTCAGAGAGCTATGGCTACTTGGATGCTGATGCAAATTGGGTTCTCTACTATAAGTATAATTATTATCTTGACATGGATGATTACGTAAGAGAAAAAGGTAATTACGGATATGATCTGGACTGCTCTTCAGATGGCTGGAGCAATATGCAGGTTGAAGAGTATATATTCGATGATGAAGCAAGAATTACTGATTCTAAGGATAGCGGCTTTATAACATATTATAAATATGATAGTGACGGAATAATTGAAGATGACTCAATTTATGAAGACTCATCTATATACAAGAAGACGTTTGATGATGCAGATGTTAACATCTGTCCTTATAGCGAAGTAGAAAAGCGTCTTGAAGAGCGAAGAGAAGAAATTGGATTATCTGAAGATGTCATGGGATAAGTTGAAAGAGTAGGATTACTTAACTGCTTCTTTAGTTAATCAGCAAGATGCATTTGGAGATAATGCATACGAGTATATTGATGGATATACTGCGTAATGATGATAATCAGTTATCAAATCATTCACATATAAATAATATAGGATGGTAAGGAATGAAAAAGAAACTTATTTATATTGGCTGTTTTGTTGGAATAGTTTTAGTTATCTCATTAATGGTATTTCTTGATTTAGGAAGAAGAGAAGTCAAAACGGTATATAAACCATCAGACGACAATTACTACATTTCGTTTTATCAAATAGGATATTTAAAAAAATCTGAATATCATTGCATATGTATTTTATATGGTCCTGATGGAGAAATATCAAGAGCTGATTTTGATGCAATGTCTACTGATCAACTTACCAAAAGATATATGGACAACAGAGTTTTAATTGAATGGAATGAAGATTTTGTTTCTGTAAGTGTAAGAGACCCTGAATATGGAGGAATCAAAAGAAATTTTTATCTTGATGGAAGAATAACTTCTGAAAAGCGTCATTGGGGAGCAGATTTTTAATTTTGGTAAGATAATGAAAATGTTTATTGTTGAAATTTGTAATTACGGGGACTGAAAATGAGATTCCTCTCATGCAGATTTTTATGGGATGTAAATGCACGGGAGGAATTATTTAATTTAAAAAACAATGTTTTCGAGGAGAGAAAAGAGTTTTATTTAGGAGCAGTTATGAGTAGAGTAAAATGGGATCTAGACCAGCTCAAGGAAGTGCAGAAGCAGCAGGAAGTAGCAATGACTGCCACAGAGCAGGTAATAAATGATGCAAGAAATGATCTTAATTCCATGACAGAAGATGTCTGGGAAGTACAGGAGAAAGAGTTATGAAAAATAAAATTATTAAGTCTTTAGCCGGAGCTATGGCTACAGCTATCGTTTTATCAGGCTGTAATAGCGCGCAACTTGAACTTGATTCAGAAGACGAAGTTGCAGTAGAAGAATCCGATTTTGCTGATTCTGAAAATGAGAGCGACGAGGAGTCTGCAAACGAGAGTGAAGAATCATCAGAAGAAAAATCAGACGATGCTTCAAAAGAGGATTCATCAACAGAAGCTTCAAATGAGTATTTCTATGCGGATGTACAGGATGAATATGTATATGCTGTAGATGAGTTCTTATATGAAGATATTACAGAAGTTTCTGTAAAAGTTAAACTTTTGGAAAGCTATGAAGGAGGTAATGTATATTCTCTGAATATCGATTACGACGACTGTCCTGGAAGATATTATTATGAGACTACAGACAGATTTTATCTCGGAACAATCTATGTTACAGCTGATAGGATCTACATGATCAAAGATAATGAATCAGTACCATCCAAGGAAGACTTTGAAGATTCCGGAATAGAAATATGCTCCGCGCTGGATTCTGAAATAGATAAGAATGGCGAAGTAGTATCAATTGAAAACGATGGAGATGTATGCACATGCTCTATGTACAATAGCCAGACTGAAAGCGGATTTTACGAATCATTTGAGTGGACTAAAGGCAAAGGACTTACTCATTACAGATCAGGATATGGAGCAGAAGGCGATCCTATAGAACTTGACCTTAAAGATACAGATACTGAAAGCGCTTCTGAAGACGAAGTAGAATCAGCAGATCAGACAGAGGCGGCAGCAAAAGAGTTCTTTGAAGACCTTATCGGAACCTACTCTTATGATAACGGAAGCCAGGACGGTAAAGAAGGCGTAATAGAGATCAAGAATATAGATGATAGATTGGTTATTGCGGATTACTTAGGTGGTAATACATCAAATTATCGTTATATGTTCAACACAAGCGAATGTGTCAAAGTTGAAGATGATATGGCATACGTTGAATATGCTCATTCTGCCCGCGAAGACGGAACTGCAGACTATTGGTACTATGTTTTTGAAAAAACAGAAACCGGAATAAATGTATATTTCAGTGAAGACTCATTTGATGATGCAGAGCTTTTATATAACGCCAAGAAGGACTAATCCGTATAACTTTTAAGTTAATGTGCGCATAGTTACTGAATTAGAGGGGTGTGTGATGAAAAAGGAAGAATTAAAAATCCAATTTATAGTTTCAGGAATATTACTATGCATTGTACTTTTCTTTTTCCTCAAATACGGAAGAAGAGAAGTTGCGAAAGAATATTATCCAGTAGATCCTGATTATTATGTCAAAGTATATCAAAATGGTTTTT
>JAEEGF012165441.1_pt1 | contig 17209 bp, 12 predicted proteins | sample 9134171 | NCBI WGS metagenome assembly JAEEGF01 (sample SAMN16246542, study PRJNA631951) | gut metagenome | biome: gut microbiome; feature: rumen; material: AP-attached | host: Bos | place: Iran: Karaj | collected 2018-10 | reverse complement strand
AAGTCATCGTCGAGAATGCGGAGAAGGAAGACCAGCCTTTGGTGGATATGCAGATCGAAGAACTCGAGCTTTCGGTCCGCTCCTTTAACTGCCTGAAGCGTGCGAACATCGACACCGTCGGCCAGCTTTGCGCGAAGACGCCGGAAGAGATGATGAAAGTCCGCAATCTGGGGCGCAAGTCCCTGGATGAAGTGCTTCAGAAGCTGAAAGGGATCGGCTTGTCTCTGAAGTCGAGCGAAGAGTAACGGAGGGAATTTGTCATGGCAGGATACAGAAAACTCGGTCGGACAACGAGCCAGAGGAAGGCGATGCTGAGAAGTCAGGTCACCGCTCTGATCAATAACGGTAAGATCATTACCACTGAAGCGCGCGCGAAGGAAGTCCGCCGGATCGCGGAAGGGCTGATCGCCCTCGCCGTCCGTGAGCGCGATAATTATGAAACGGTCACCGTGGACGCCCTTGTGGCCCGTAAGGACAAGGACGGCAAGCGTGTGAAAGAAGTCGTCGACGGCAAGAAGAAAACCGTTTACGATACCGTGAAGAAGACCATCAAGAAGGACAAGCCTTCCCGTCTCGCCGCGAGACGGAAGATGCTGGAAGTCTTCTACGGCGTGAAGCAGGTTCCCGCTGAGAACAAGAAGCGCAAGAGCCTCACGAAAGAGATCGACATGCCGAAGAAGATGTTCGAGGAGATCGCCCCGAAGTACGCAAACCGCAACGGCGGTTACACCCGTATCGTGAAGATCGGCCAGCGTAAAGGCGACGCCGCGATGCAGGTCCTTCTGGAACTCGTCTGATCATTTATAACTGATTTGCAGGGGTGCACCCCGGAGCGAATGCTCCGGCGCTGAGACGGGAGATTCCCGAACCCTCGTACCTGATACGGATAATGCCGGCGAAGGAAGCAGAAAAGGATTTGCCGCATTCCGTACCGGGATGCGGCATTTCTTTTTAATTGTCCGGGCCTCGCCCGAGAGGAGAACAACATGAGCAAAAATGAAGCGAAAAACAAGAAAATGACCCAGTCCGGCGTTTCTCCGGTCCGTGTACTGGTGGAAGCCGCGATGATGATCGCCATCGCGACGGTCTTAAGCATCCTGAAGCTGATCGACCTGCCTTACGGCGGAGGCGTGACGATCGCCGCCATGCTGCCGATCATTATCATTTCATACCGGCACGGCCTCGGCTGGGGCTTTCTGACCGGCCTGGTCTTCGGCATCATCCAGCAGCTTCTGGGTCTGGATAATCTGGGCTGGGTCACCGGCTGGATCTCCATCCTGGCAGTCATTCTTCTGGACTATGTCCTGGCCTACATGATGACCGGCCTGGGCGGCGCGTTCAGAAAGAGCGTGAAGCAGCCTTACGCGCTGATGTTCGGCGCCATTCTGGTGGGTATCGTCCGTTTCATTTTCCATGTGATCGCAGGCGCGACCGTCTGGGCGGAACTTCCGATCCCCACAGCGGCCAGCATCGTCTATTCGCTGAGCTATAACGCGACCTACATGATCCCCGAAACGATCATCACGGCCGTTGCCGCGTTCTATCTGGGCACCGTGGTGGACTTCCGCCGCGTGAACCTTGGCAATTACGAAGAAGATGACGCGCCGACAGACATCCAGTGGATGAAGTGGATCGCCGGGCTTCTGGTGACCATCGTCGTCATTGCGGACGTGTATCTGGTGTTCTCGCATCTTCAGGATGCCGAGACCGGCGAATTCATTTTGAGCGGTCTCAAAGAGGTCAACTGGACGCTCTTCGGCATCGTGACCGGAGCGGGATTTGTGATCGCGATCGTTCTTTACGTCCTTTCGAAGAACCTTCGTAAGAAGAAAGCCTGATCCACGAGCACAAGAATCCATCATTGATGATCATATGCGGGAGCGCTGCCGTCTGTTCGATTTGACGGCACGCTCCCGTTTGATGTATAATATACTATCCAATAGTATGTTCCGGGGGAATGCTTATGAAGAAGCACCTGATAACCGCATATATGATCTCCTTCGCCCTGATCGTCATGACAGGGCTCTTCATGGGACTCGTCTCGCCTGCCTTCGCGACGGAAGACATTACGTCTTCGCATGAGGAGACGCCGGATCCCACGACCACAGAGGCGCCGACCACGACGGAAGCGCCGACGACCACGGAAGCGCCGACCACGACGGAGATTCCCAAACACCATATCTACTTCATCGAGACCGGCGCGACAGGCACCGGAAAGCTCTTGAAATCATCCGACTACCTGATGGTCACGGAAAAGAATTCCGGCATCCCGGTCTGGGAACTGGGCGGTGTCGTGGAAGAAGGCTCCATGCTCCATGTGACGAAGCTCGACCCGGAAGAGGGAATCTATTCTCTGTCCTACGTGGTGGTCTGGAAGAAAGAAAAGGAAGGCTCGGGCGACAGTCAGAAATCGGAACCGGTGACCCAGAACGCGATCCCCTTTGACTGGGTCGTCGACGGAAGCCCTATTATTTTCGAAGTCCGCACCATTATCGACGCCCGCAAGGAGTCCATGTCGATCTCGGAATCGGAGAGCATTTCCGAATCGGAAAGCATCTCGGAGTCGGAGAGCATTTCACGCTCCGAGCAGGAAGAGAAGGACAAGCTGAATCTGGAGTACGGCGGATACACGATCTTTGACGATCTGACGGACGTGCCGCTTCCCTATGATACCTTCTTTGCTGCCAGAGACACGACAAATCTCAGAAAGAGCATCAACGCGTTCTACAGCTCGACCTTCCGCGTGTTCGTCTACTTTGCTGCCAGAACGGGCTTTGACAGGGAAGAAGGCAGTTACTATGTGGACAATCCGATGACCGCGTCGCTGCTTCCGTTCAAGGTGATCAAGGACCAGGACCGAAAGCGCTATGTGGTCATGGCTGCGCCGGGTGTTTCGAAGATTCCTGGCAGTTATCAGCGGGACATCATGGTGGATCTGAGCGATTCCGCCGGCACCTACCGTGCGACCGGCTATATCGTCAGAGACCCCTTCAACGATCAGCTGATCCTTCTTGCGCTTGCAAATGAGAACGGAGAACAGGGCTTTTACGTGTACGAAGGCTCTGCAAAAGATTTCACGCTGACGCCCTACGACGACTACGAAGCCAAAAAAGGCACACCGCAGCCGACGACCGAAACGACGGCGGAACCGACGACCGCGCCGCCCAAGAACCCCATTGAAGACAATCTGCCGATCTGGCTCATGATCATCGGCGGCGTGCTGGTCGTCATCATCGCGGCGCTCATCATCGTGTTCTTCATGTCGAGAAAGCAGCAGCAGGAAGAGGACGAACTGGATCTCACCGGTGAAGAGGAAGATCCCGAGAACGACGAAGACTTTGACGAATTCGGCGCCTATCCGGAAACGGAAAATGAAGAGGTGCCCTTCGACATTTCTTCCTACCGGAATCCGTCCGCGCCGGAAAACGCGCAGGAAGACGCGCCGTTTGAAATGAATTTCGAGGATGCCTTCCCCGATGAAGTCCGTACCGCGGTGACAAGCGCCGGCGCCGGAGAAGAGATGACTCAGGCATTTGATTTTACATTTGACTTCGGAAAAGCCCAGAATGCGGAGGAGGCGAAACCTCTTTCGGACGAAGTGACCTATGTGGATCTGTCCAGGGAAGAAGCGCCGAAGAAGCCCAAAGAGGAACTGAACGGCGAAGAGTTCGAGGAGATCCATTACGGACCGAAGGAACAGACAGGAGCGGAGGAGAAGTAAATGCTCTGCGAAAAATGCGGCCAACGCGAAGCCAGCGTGAAAATACAGATCCATCTGAACGGTGAGAAGAGAACCATGAACCTTTGCGAAGAATGCAAAAAGGAACTCACCGGTGAAGACGGACAGGATCCGGATCTGGAGAAGATCCGGAGGGCGCTTCTTGGAATCTTCGGCAGCGGTCTTTTCAAAGAAATCGAGAAGAAGAGACGTGAACTGAACCATGAGGACGAGGCCATCGACGAATCGCTTTATACCGATGCGTGCCTTTCCGCCATCGAGGCGGCCAAAGCCGTCACAAAAGAGGTGTCGGCGCCTTCCGTCGGTTCGGAGCATCTGATCGCCGGTCTCTTAAAGTGCGGCGAAGGACTGGCTTACGAGATCCTCGCGGCGAACAATGTGAAATACGACGCGGTGATCGCGCTGATCCGGAAATTCCTGATCTCGAACTATTCTGTCATCGAGTATTCCGGGCATGTCTTTACGCCCATGGCGCTCAGGATCCTCGCGGAAGCGGTCCAGATCGCCAAGAAGAACCATTCTGAAAAGTGCGGCACCGAACACCTTCTGTATGCCATTTTGCGGCACCAGAATTCGAACGGCGCCCGCATCCTGAGCTCCATGTCCGCGCACGTCCAGAATCTGGCGGAAAATGTGCTCGCGGCGATCCAGACCGGACGCTTCGCCCCTGAAAACCCCGGCCCGGAAGAGAAGGGCAGCGTAAAGAAGGCGAAGAAGAGACCCCGCACGGTGGAGACGCCCAATCTGGACCAGTACTCCACCGACCTTACGGAGATGGCTTATAACGGTCTCATGGATCCCGTCATCGGGCGGAAGGAAGAGACCGACCGGGTGATCCAGATCCTTTCCAGACGTACGAAGAACAATCCCTGTCTGATCGGAGAGCCGGGCGTCGGCAAGACCGCCGTGGTGGAAGGCCTTGCCGAGCGGATCGCGAACGGCGACGTCCCGGAAATCATTTTAAACAAGCGCATCGTCAGCCTGGATCTGTCCTCCATGGTCGCCGGATCGAAATACCGCGGCGAATTCGAAGAGCGCATCAAGAACGTTCTGAAGGAAGTCCAGAAGGACCGCTCCGTCATTCTGTTCATCGATGAGATCCATACCATTGTCGGCGCGGGTTCCGCGGAAGGCTCGCTGGATGCGGCAAACATCATCAAACCTGCGCTGTCCAGAGGCGAGATCCAGCTCATCGGCGCGACGACCATTTCCGAATACCGCAAGTATTTTGAAAAGGATGCCGCGCTGGAGCGGCGTTTCCAGCCGGTGACGGTGGAAGAGCCGGACGCGGAGAAGAGTGTGGAGATCCTTCGCGGACTTCGCGCAAAATACGAAGCGCATCACAAAGTCCGTATCACCGACAAGGCGCTGGAGCAGGCGGTCACGCTGAGCCAGCGTTACATTCAGGACCGTTTCCTTCCGGACAAGGCCATCGACCTGATGGACGAGGCCGCGTCCAGGATCCGCCTCCGCGCCTACAATACGCCGAAAGACAAGAAGCACCCCGGTGAGGAACTGGATGCCTGCCTGGAAGCCTATGAAGAAGCGGTTCTCCGGGGCGACCAGGAAGAGGCCGGGAAGCTGGCCAGAAAGAAAGCCCGCCTCCAGAAACGCCTCGAAGAAATCAAGAAGGCTCCGGACGCGAAGGAAGATCTTCCGGAGGTCAACGAGGAAGCCATTCAGGAAGTGGTCGCCGCCTGGACTAAGATCCCGGTCACGACGCTTAAAGTTTCGGAAATGTCCCGCTTAAGGACGCTGGAAGACACCATCAAGAAGCGCATCGTCGCACAGGACGAGGCCGTCGCTGCGATCGCAAGAGCCATACGCCGCGGCCGTGTCGGTCTGAAGGATCCCAGAAGGCCCACCGGATCATTTTTGTTCCTCGGGCCCACGGGCGTCGGAAAGACCGAGCTTTCCAAGGCGGTCGCCGAGGCCGTGTTCGGCTCCGAGAAGAACATGATCCGTATCGACATGTCCGAATACATGGAGAAGGATTCGGTCAGCAAGTTCATCGGCTCACCGCCCGGCTACGTCGGCTTTGAGGAAGGCGGACAGCTGTCCGAGAAAGTGCGCCGGAACCCCTACTCAGTCATCTTGTTCGACGAGATCGAGAAAGCGCACCCCGACGTGTTCAACATCCTTCTTCAGGTCCTGGACGACGGCATCATCACAGATTCCCAGGGCAGAAGAGTCGATTTTAAGAACACGGTCATCATCATGACCTCCAACATCGGTTCGGAATCGATCGTAGCGCCCAAAAACCTCGGTTTCGGGGCTCGTGAAGATGCAGGCACAGATTATCTCAGGATGAAGGAAAAGGTCATGGATGCCCTGAAACGGGCCTTTAAACCGGAGTTTCTGAACCGCATCGACGAGATCATCGTGTTCCGTATGCTGACGAAGGAACATATGTCTTCCATCGTGAAGATCATGCTCAAAGATCTCTCCGAGCGTGTCAAAGAATCCATGGGGCTCAGGCTCAGCTTTTCCGCGAAGGCCAGAGACTTCCTGACGGAGAAAGGCTACGATCCGAAGTTTGGCGCGCGCCCGCTTCGAAGGGCGATACAGACGGAAGTGGAAGACCGCCTTGCCGACGGGCTTCTGTCCGGAGAATACGAACGGGGCGACCAGGTCTCGGTTTCATCCGACCAGAACGGCCTCACGTTCAGAAAGAAGAACAAAGAAGCGCTTCCGGAGGCGTAAAGCATGCCGAAGAAGACCACAGCATTTTACTGCAAAGAATGCGGATACGAGAGTGCCAAATGGCTCGGACAATGTCCGGGCTGTCAGGCATGGAACAGCTTTGTGGAAGCGCCGAAAACGATCCGGAAAGAGAGCTCGCACACGAATGGAACCGGCTACGCTCCCGCCCGTGTTTACGGGATGGACGAGGTGTCCATGGAAGAGAACCGTCGGATCACCACCGGTATGGCGGAATTCGACAGGGTCCTGGGCGGCGGCATCGTTCCGGGCTCTCTGGTCCTCATCGGCGGCGATCCGGGCATCGGAAAGTCCACGATCCTTCTGGAGATCCTGAAGAACCTGGATGCGGAAGGGCGGAAAGTCCTCTATATCTCAGGAGAGGAGAGCCTTCAGCAGGTGAAGATGCGCGCGATAAGGCTCGGCGCGGCCGAAAGCACGGTCCGAATGGCAAGCGAGACGGATCTGGATACGGTCGAACAGCTGATCCGGACTGAAAAGCCCGAAGTGGCGGTCATTGATTCCATTCAGACCATGTACCGGGAAAATGTGGACAGCGCGCCCGGTTCCGTGACGCAGGTCCGCGAGTCCACAAACGTGCTCCTCAACATCGCAAAAAGGGACCGGGTGACCATTTTCATCGTCGGCCACGTGACCAAGGAAGGCACGGTTGCAGGCCCCAGGATGCTGGAGCACATGGTGGACACCGTTCTCTATTTTGAAGGAGACCGTTTCCAGTCCTACCGTGTGATCCGTGCAGTCAAAAACCGTTTCGGCGCGACCAATGAAGTGGGCGTGTTTGAAATGACGGGAGAGGGCCTTCGCGAAGTGAAGAACCCCGCGGATTATATGCTGACGGGAAGACCTCTGGAGGCATCCGGCTCTTCGGTCACATGCGTCCTGGAAGGCACGAGACCCATGCTTCTGGAGATCCAGTCTCTGGTCACAAAGACCAGTTTCGGACTTCCGAGGAGGACTGCGGTCGGCATTGATTACAACAGGCTGAATCTGCTTCTGGCGGTCATGGAGAAAAGAGGCGGGCTCACATCGCTTTCACAGTCGGACGTTTACGTCAATCTGACCGGAGGCATGAAGGTGACGGAGCCGGCGATGGACCTTGCCATTGTCATGTCTGTCGCATCCGGCCTCTTTGACGTTCCGATCGACGAACACACCCTGGCCTTCGGCGAAGTCGGCCTGACAGGAGAACTGAGGGGCGCGTCCCAGGCGGAGCAGCGGGTGAAGGAAGCCGTGAAACTGGGCTATCAAAGGATCATTTTCCCGGCGGCCAACCAGAAGGGGATCGGCAGAGAGCTTCGTAAGTACTGTATGCCGGTCCATTCCATCCGGGAAGCCATCGCGATCGTCTCCCAGCAGAAATAAAAACAGTCCGCGAAAGGCGGACTGTTTTTTGAAGCAGCTCGGACGAGAATCGAACTCGTGATTCCGCCTTGAGAGGGCGGCGTCTTAACCCCTTGACCACCGAGCCATTTTGCGTGACGTGCGCTAGTTTAGCACGAAAGATTATCTCCGTCAAGCGGAAATTGCAGATTCCCCGAAAGCCGTTTCTCATTGACAGCAAAGCGGCTTGTCGGTACAATAGAGAAGTTATGAGTTCCCTGTGACAGGGGACCCGGGATTAAACAGGAGGAATGACATGGCAATCGAGAATGTGTACGGACCCGAAGACAATGTTTTCGTCATGGATCATCCGCTGATCCAGCATAAGATCTCTCTCCTCAGAGACAAGAAGACCGGAACAAACGAGTTCCGCCAGCTGGTCGAAGAGATCGCGATGCTGATGGGCTATGAAGCGCTGCATGACCTTCCGCTGGAAGACAGGGAGATCGAGACGCCGATCGAGACCTGCATGACTCCCATGATTGCCGGCAAGAAGCTGGCGATCGTTCCGATCCTCCGCGCCGGCCTCGGCATGGTTTCCGGCATCACGGCGCTGACGCCCACCGCGAAGATCGGCCATATCGGCATGTACCGGAACGAGAAGACGCATGAGCCGGTGGAATATTTCTGCAAGCTTCCGTCTCCGATCGAACTGCGTACGATCGTCGTTCTGGATCCGATGCTGGCGACCGGCGGCTCCGGCTGCGACGCAGTGGATCTGATCAAAGCCAGAGGCGGCAAAAAGATCAAATTCGTCTGCATCATCGCCGCGCCGGAAGGCATCAAGAAGCTTCATGAGCGGCATCCGGACGTGGAGATCTACATTGGACACGTGGACCGTGAACTCAACGAAAACGCGTACATCTGCCCGGGTCTCGGCGACGCCGGCGACCGGATCTTCGGTACGAAATAAAGAAAGAAGCGCTCCCTTCGGTAAAACGACAGGGAGCGCTTTTTTAAAACCACATTATTTTGTGCATTTTTTTGCTTGCAATATCCACATTTTGTGGTATATTTCTCTGGAACAGAAAACCTTTAATTCGGTACGAGATGCCGGCAAGGTGGTCATACATGGGAGATTTCCGGGCCTTGCTGCATCCATACGGCAAGGCCCGTTTTCTGTTTATGAAGGATCTTTCCGGTCCATCTGAGAGGAAAAGATGTCTGAAAAGCTCATCATTGACGAACAGACCATGAAGCGGACGCTGGCCCGGCTGTCTCACGAGATCATCGAGCAGGACCCGGACGGCGCGCCGGTTTTTCTGGTCGGCATCAAAAGAAGAGGCGTTCCTTTGGCAAAAAGGATCCGCGAGAACATTGAAAAGTTCTCGGACATCCATGTGGAACTCGGCGAGCTGGACATCACACTGTACCGAGACGACCTGACCGAACGCTATCCGGACGCCAGGCTCGGCGGTTCGGACATTCCTTTCGACGTGAACGGAAAGCACATCATTCTGATCGACGACGTATTGTACACCGGACGCACCGTGAGAGCGGCCATGGACGCGCTGGTACGGCTGGGCCGTCCCGCAAGGATCCAGCTTCTTGTCATGGTGGACAGAGGCCACAGAGAGCTTCCGATCAGCGCGAACTACGTCGGGAAAAACGTTCCGACATCCAGACGCGAATTCATTTCCGTCCGGGTCGAAGAGTACGACGGGAAGAATGAAGTGGTCCTTTTTACAAGGGAGTAAAGCGCAGCGCGCTTTTCTGCATTTTTAATTTATCACGGGAGGATAAAAAAATGAATTTGGTTTATGGAGTGAAAGACAGACCGAAGTTCGGCCAGTTGATCGTATTCGCTTTCCAGCAGCTTCTGGCGATACTTGCGGCGACCATCGCGGTCCCGTCCATCGTCGGCAACGGCATGAGCCAGTCCGCGGCGCTCTTCGGCGCGGGCGTCGGCACCATCGTGTACCTTCTGTTCACGAAGTTCAGAAGCCCGGTGTTCCTTGGTTCGTCCTTTGCGTTTCTGGGTTCCATGTTTGCGGCTTTCGGCGGTGCGGTGTCTGTATCCGTCGGATATGCAGGCCTCGTCATCGGCGCATGTTTCGCCGGCCTTGTCTATGTCGTCATCGCCCTGATCGTGAAGTTCGCAGGCGTTAAGTGGATCAACAGACTGATGCCCGCGGTCGTCATCGGACCGACCGTTGCGATCATCGGTCTTTCGCTTGCCGGCAACGCCATCGGCGATCTGATGAAGGGCAGCGTTCTGAAGGAAGTGACGGAGAAAGTCCTTGTTATCGCGGAAGACGGAACGGCCTCTATCGCAGATCAGGTCTCGCGTGTCCCGGTCGCTTCTCCCTGGATCGCGCTTCTTTGCGGCCTGGTGACCATGTTCGTCGTCATCCTCTGCTCGGTATACGGCAAGAAGATGGCGAAACTGATCCCCTTCGTGATCGGTATTGCAGCCGGTTATGCCGTCGCGGCGATCTTCACCGTGATCGGAAACACCACCGGCAACGAAGCGCTTCAGATCATCGACTTCTCTCTGTTCAAGAACATGAAGTGGGTGCCTGAGTTCGCGTTCCTTGAGGCATTCAAGGGCTTCGGCGAAGGCGGCGTCACCTGGGGTTATATCGCAACGGTCGCGGTCGCGTACATTCCGGTCGCATTCGTGGTCTTCGCAGAACACATCGCGGACCACAAGAACCTTTCGTCCATCATCGGATCGGACCTTCTGGAAGATCCCGGTCTTCACAGGACGCTTCTGGGCGACGGTGTCGGATCGATCGCCGGCGCGTTCTTCGGCGGCTGCCCGAACACCACTTACGGCGAATCCGTCGGCTGCGTGGCCATCACGAAAAATGCATCCGTCGTCACGATTCTCTGCACCGCGGTTCTTGCCATCGCCGTTTCCTTCTTCGGACCCTTCGTGACCGCGCTGGCCACGATCCCGAGCTGCGTGATGGGCGGCGTCTGCATTACGCTGTACGGCTTCATCGCTGTCTCCGGTCTGAAGATGCTTCAGCCGGTCGATCTGAACGACAACCGGAACCTCTTCACCGCCTCTGTCATCCTGATCGCGGGTGTCGGCGGAATGGCGCTGACGATCGCTGGCAAGATCACGCTGACCGAAGTGGCGACCGCGCTGATCCTCGGCATCATCGTGAACCTGGTCGTGAACCTGGGCAGAAAGAAGAAAGAGGAAGAGAAAGCCTGAGACTGTGGTCCTGCGAGAGAATACATGAAAGGTCCGTAAAGACCTGAAAAGCCCGGCGTTTCCCGAAAGGGACGCCGGGTTTTTCCGTCCATGTCAATGCTTTATGGCGCATGGAAGCCGCCCTTCAAATTGACAAAGAGCCCGCTATGATTTATGATTCAGAGCGGAGTTTTGATCAAAATGGCAAGCTACAGAGAAGAACAGAAGAAGCAGGAAAAGAACAGGAAGATCCTTCGGATCGTCCTGCTTTCCATTCTGTTTTTCGTCATCATCGGTGTTGTGATCGCTGTTGCGATCGTTCATAAAGCCTCCTCGGAAGAGTCTTATCTTCCGATGAGCGAAGCCTCGCTTCCGACGATCACGCTTCGCTATGAAGAAGGGCACGAAACGGAACTCCACGGCTATGTCAATCAGATGGACCTTCTGGCGATGCGGGACGTGATCGTACCCTTAAGCGATGAAAAATCCATCCACGTTCGTCTGAACACCTACGGAAACAACATTTCCGAATTGTCTTACGAGGTGCGTTCGCTGGACGGTACCGCCTTTCTGGACAACGGAAGCTTCACGGAACTGAATGTGAACGAGAGCGGCGCAGCCGAACTGGACATTCGCTTCTCGGATCTTCTGGTCAGCGGAACGGAATACCATCTGATCCTTATGGTGAAAGAAGGGGAGCGCACGATCCGTTATTACACCCGTATTCTGTATGCCCGCACGAACTATGTTTCCGAACTGCTGGCGTTTTCGGACGCTTTCTCGGAAGCGACCTGCGACCGCGAAAAGGCAGACTTTATCGTTCCTTATCTGAATCCTTCCCAGGACGCAACGACTTCGGACTATTCCTATACGGACATGACGAGCAAGTATGCGGTCTTTACCTACGGAGATCTCAAGGTGGAGCGCGGAAGAGAAGTGCTTCTCCGGATCACCGAACTGGAACCGACACAGCTCTCCCTGACGTATGAATACGAGATCCGCATGAGCGCGGGCGGGCAGACCCGCGCATACAGTGTGCGGGAGTTCTTCGCGGTGCGCTACCGCCAGAAAAAGGTTTACCTTCTGGACTATCACCGGACACTGGAACAGCATTTCTCACCGGAGACCTCCACTGAAGAGAAGGGCCGTGTCCTTCTGGGATCCGGCGCGGCGCAGATTTCTGTTGCAAACTCTTCGGACAACGTCTTTACGGTCTTCGTAAAGGACCGTTCGCTCTGGTCTTATGACGCCAAGACCAATACCATGGACCTGGTCTTCAGTTTTTCGAGCGACCAGGATGCATCGAGCCGTTCCGGCTTCGATCACCATAACGTCGAAGTGGTCAAGGTCGGTGATGACGGCACCATCGACTTCATGGTTTACGGTTACATGAACCGCGGCGTCTATGAAGGCACTGTAGGCATCTGCTTCTACCGTTTCCATCCAGACAGCAACGCCATTTCCCGTCTGTTCTACATGCCGGTCAACCAGTCCGAACAGATCCTTCGGATGGATCTCGGCACGCTGGCATACGTGAACTCTGACGACGTGTGCTACCTTCGCTACGGCGACGGCATCTATTCCATCGACCTGAACTCCGGCGAGTCTGTCGAAGTGACCATCCGAGCCTACCCCGGCATGTACGCCAAGAACCGTAAGGGAAATGTCGTGGCCTGGCAGGAGGGCGAGGATCTGACATATCCGGACCGCCTGGTCATACTGAACATGGACACCCAGACGACGGCGGTCGTGAATGCCGAAGAGGGCGAGTACATCAAGATCATGGACTTCATCGGCGACGATATCATTTATGGTTTCGGCCGAAGCGAGAACTCGGTCATATCCGCCAACATCGATATCAACCAGCTGATGTACCGCATCCTGATCGCCTCCACGGACGAGAAGCTTTCGATCCAGGAAGACTATATGGATCCGGAGTCCTTCATCCTTTCGGTCAATGTCTATGACACGCGGATCGTCATGCGGCGTGTGGTGAAGCAGAACAGCGGCGCGCTCGCGGAGATCGACCCGGAAGTGCTTCTGACGACGCAGGTCATCGATGATGATCCCGGAAAGTCCAGCGTCGCAGGCCGGGTGGATGACGAGTTCAAGAGAGAATACTATATCCAGATCGGACGCACGACCAATTCGGATTCCCAGTTCTCCCTGCTGACGCCCCGCTTCCAGCGTTCCGACGCCAATGTGATCGCGCTGGAGCACCGGCAGACCGACGTGTATTACGTCTATGGCTACGGCCGTGTCGCAGCGGTGGAATCCGACCTGAACGTGGCCATTTCGGAAGCTTACGACCTCTTCGGATCCGTGCTGGACGCCCATCTGAATTACATGTGGACGAGAGGCACCCGGAACCTGGTGAAGACCATCTCCATCCAGAAGTACCGGAGAGACGAGAACAATTCGACGCTTGCGGCGTCCTTAAGGGTCGTCTGTGCGCAGGAAGGCATCCGGCTCACCGACCCGCAGGGGGACCTGGACCGCGGGCTGAGCCCCCTGGAGATCATCGATTCGGCCTTCGGAGAGGGTTCCGCCATCAACCTGTACGGCTGCTCGCTGTCGGAAGTCCTGTATTTCGTGAACCAGGGACACCCGGTCCTGGCCGTGACCGGAAACCGCAGCGCCGTGGTTATTACCGGCTACGACATCGACACCGTGTATTTCTTCGATCCCGGAACAAACCAGGAAGAAGAAATGCCGCTCGACGAAGGCGCGGCCTATTTTGAAGAATTGAACCGACTGTTCATATCATATAAATAAGGGGAGTAAACGATGCTGATCAGTGAAGCCTTTGGCCAGGGGAGCATGTTTTATTTTGACTGGGAGCCGGCCTTTATGGTCTGGCTTCAGACCGCACTCGGCCCGTTCGCGGAGAAAGTCTGCCCGGTTCTTTCCATGCTGGGCGAAGAGTACGTGATGATCGCGGTCTTTGCGGTCTTTTATCTGTGGCTCAACAAGGAAGCCGGCCGCTTCATCGGCACGAATTTTGTGTCCTGTCTGGTCTGGAACCCATTCATCAAGAACATTTTCCTGCGTTTCCGCCCTTATATGGTCCATGACGGCATCCAATGCCTGAAGCCGGTGGAACCTGACGCGCCGCTCAATGACTTTACGGCGCAGGGCTATTCCTTCCCGAGCGGCCATTCCTGCAACGCGGCGTCCATGTATGGCGGTGTCGCGGCTTTCTTCAAAAAATGGTGGCTCTATCTTCTGGCTGCGGTCCTGATCCTTCTGGTCGGCTTCTCGCGTGTCGCGGTCGGTGTTCATTATCCGACAGACGTCCTGGCCGGCTGGGCGCTCGGCTTTCTCATCATCCTGATCGTTTCCGGGCTTCAGAAACTCATTAAAAAGAAATGGCTTCTGTTCCTTATCCTGACTGTGGCCACCCTGCCCGGCTGGTTCTTCTGCGCGTCGAACGACTTCTATACCGGTTTCGGCATTCAGACCGGATTCTTCCTCGGCATGCTGTTTGACGACAGATGGGTCCGCTTCAAAGACACCAGGAACGTCCTTTATGGCATACTGCGCGTGCTGGGCGGCATGGGCATCTATCTTGGACTGGGCGCGCTTCTGAAGCTGCCTTTCCCGAAAGAGATCCGGGAAGCCAACGACTTCGTTTCGCACCTCATCCGCGCAGGCCGTTATGCCGTGACCACCTTCACCGTTTCCGGTCTTTACCCGATGCTTTTCAATGTGATTGATAAAAAACTTGACAAAAAGAACACTTCGAAGGAAGATACAACAGAAGATGACAGAGGAGGAGACTTCAATGGATGATTTCAAGATCCTGACGATCCAGGATATCTCATGTGTGGGACAGTGCAGCATGACCGTTGCGCTGCCGATTCTTTCCGCCTGCGGACTGGAGACCGCCGTTCTGCCGAGCGCGGTGCTCTCGACGCATACTGCAGGATTTCAGGATTTCACCGTGAAGGACCTCACGGAGGAGATGCCGAAGATCATCGAACACTGGAAGAAGGAAGGCATCCGCTTCCGCGCGCTGTATACCGGTTATCTCGGAAGCGCGGAGATGGTCTCTTATGTGCTTACGATCCGGAATGAACTTCTTACGGAAGACGGCGTCTTCATTTTTGATCCGGCCATGGCGGACAACGGGAAGTTGTATCCGGCCTTTGATGAAGCCTATGTCCGGGAAATGAAGAAACTCTGTGCTGTCGCGGACGTCGTGCTTCCGAATCTGACGGAGGCCTGCTTCCTTACCGACACGCCTTACAAGGAGGACTTTAACGGCCGCTGGGTCAACGGTCTGATCGACAGCCTGCGCGGTCTCGGCGCAAAGCAGGTGGTTCTGACCGGCGTTTCCTTTACGGACCATTCCACCGGCGTTGCCAGCTCGACCGGCGGCGCAACCTATTACTATCATCACATCAAATATCCGAAGGGCTGCCATGGCACGGGAGACGTGTACTCCAGCGCGTTCACCGGCGCTTTCATGCGCGGCATGACGCTGCATGACGCCGCGCGTGTCGCAGCGGACTTCACCGCGCGCTGCATCGGCTACACCCAGGAGAATTATCCGGATCACTGGTACGGCGTGAAGTTCGAGCCCGTACTTCCGGAACTGATCGAGAAACTGTGATCGGGCGGTCCGACCGCATCAAAAAGGACCCGGCTCATCAGGCCGGGTCCTTATGAGGTTCAGTGAAAGATCATTCCTCGTCAGGCTGATCCCAGTTGTGCCAGACATTCTGCACGTCGTCGTCCTCGTCCAGAAGATCCAGGATCCGCTGGATGCCCTTGAGATCCGCAGGATCGGAGAGTGTGACGTAGGTCGAAGGAATCTTCGTGACTTCGGAAGAGAGCATGGGAACGTTCTCCTTCTGAAGCGCCTCGTAGACGGTCTGGAAATCATCCGGAGCGGTCAGGATCTCATAGGAATCCTCTTCCTCCTGGAAATCCTCCGCGCCGGCGTCCAGCGCCATCATCATAAGGTCGTCAGGCTCCAGCTCGCATTCCTCGCGGTCCACGATGATCTGGCCCTTGTCTTCAAACATGAAGGAAACGCAGCCGGACTGGCCCATGTTGCCGTTCCCCTTGGAGAACGCGGAACGGACCGATGCTGCGGTACGGTTGCGGTTATCCGTCAGCGTTTCGACGATGATGGCCGTTCCGCCGGGGCCGTAGCCTTCATAGGTGATGCTTTCATAATTCGCGCCCGTTCCGTCGCCGGCGGCCTTTTTGATGGACCGCTCGATGGTATCGTTCGGCATATTGTTGGACTTGGCTTTCTGAATGACGGTGGCGAGCTTGAAGTTGTTCGCCGGATCGGGGCCGCCTTCCTTCACGGCAACGGCGATCTCGCGGCCGATGATCGTGAAGATCTTGCCCTTCGCGGCGTCATTTTTCTCTTTTTTGTGCTTGATATTGGCGAATTTCGAATGCCCTGACATATAAACCCCCTGTGGACCCTTTCTTCGGATCCGCTTTCGAAATACTATCACAGAGACTCCGTTTTTTCAAGTATGCCGATCGGATTGACAAATGGACCGGATTTGGCTTTAATAAAGACATCGGAAAAGCGGAGGACATCATGGAGACACAAGAGATCACATCCGTTCAGAAGAAAAAGAAGCGGATCCGGTATTACGAAGAAGGGAAGAAGGATATCCGCTACAGAGGCCCCTTGTCTTATCGCGCCTTCAAGATCCTGGGCTGGCTTTGCATCATCATTGCCCAGGTGGTCGTCTTAATGAATCTGGACATGCGGATCGACCCCTATGCCGTCGAGATCTTTGACCGTCCGGCAACGATACTGAACAGCATTTCCGCACTGTCCGTACCGTTCCTTCTGATGGCGAACTTCGCGCTGATCCTGAACGCAAGCGAAGGCTACCACCGCCAGATCATCCGATATTTTCTGACCTTCTCCGGTGTGGCGGCACTTTCGATCCTTCTTTATCTCCGCTACATCGTCGGTGCCGCCGAGGTCCTTCTCGGGGACCGTGCGATGGCAAGAACGCTTCTGGAGTCGACGATCGTCGAACTCCTGCCCACCGGCTACTGGGCTTTCAACCTCTTCGTCGACCTGTTTTTGTGCGCAGTTCTGATGTACTTTTTGAATTACCGGCCGAAACATGTGTTTACCGGGAAAAAGGTCATCGTGTTCCGTATGTTCTCGCTGCTCCCGATCGGCTATGAGCTGGTCACGCTCATTCTTAAGATCCTGGCCATTGAAACGAAGATCACGC
>JAEEGF011726019.1_pt1 | contig 17212 bp, 12 predicted proteins | sample 9134171 | NCBI WGS metagenome assembly JAEEGF01 (sample SAMN16246542, study PRJNA631951) | gut metagenome | biome: gut microbiome; feature: rumen; material: AP-attached | host: Bos | place: Iran: Karaj | collected 2018-10 | reverse complement strand
ATGGGTGGATCAAGTTCTTAAATCTTCGGACGGCTGGAATGGTTTGGGAAATTATAAGGATTGCAACGATCACATCGGGGCATGTATTTTTTGGAGTTCTACGGTGTATTCTGAATCGAGCGTGTATAGTATGAATTTGTCGAATTTTACTGATACCGCCGTTTTGATGCCTGTTACAGTGATAGATTATGAGGAACGCGAAAATAGGATGTATGAAAGAGAAGTCAAAAAGCGGATTCCGCTTGATTTACATTCGGTTCGTTGTGTTAAAGATGAAAAAATGGATGGAAGTCAAGTAGCGAACGATAAAAATATGGAAATAAAGAAGGACGGAGACTCTCTTGATGTAAAAACATATTTAAATGATTCTCGCAGTGTGAATTCCATAACGAAGAAAATTATGACGGACTCTCGTGATGGACAAACTTACAAGACTGTGAAAATAGGTTCGCAGATTTGGATGGCCGAAAATCTGAATTACAAAATGGAAAACAGTTTTTGTTATGATAATGTGGATAGCAACTGTACGAAATATGGACGTTTATATGTGAATTCGAAAGATGTGTGTCCTGTAGGTTGGCACTTGCCTGCTAAATGGGAATGGGTAAAGTTGTTTAGTGTTTTGAATGATTCTTCTACAGTGGGTAAGAAAATAAAATCTACAGAGGGATGGCTTGATGACGGAAACGGTACAGATGAATTTGGCTTTTCTGTGCTTCCTGCGGGGCTCGTTTTTTTCTTAAGGGATATAGATGATAATCCGTATCATGGAACCCAAAAATTAAAAATAAAAACTGACCCACGTCATATAATCTCAAAGTTAAAAATTGACTCTAGTAAAGTGAGATTTGTTGGTAAAAATCGTTATGCATTATTTTTTATGGATGCAGGTGCCTTTGAAAAAGATATGATTTATTTAACTTATAATAACGATAAAGTAGATTTTTACCATGGCTCAATCAATGGCTCAATCACTGGTGCTTCTGTTCGCTGTCTCAAGGATGTTAAAGTATATAACGCTAAAGGGAATTTTAGGGATTCTCGTGACGGACAAACGTACAAGACTGTAAAAATTGGCGAGCAGACTTGGATGGCCGAAAATTTGAGATACAAGATAAAGGGGAGTAGTCAGTACTATAATCGACGCGATAGTATCGGTAAATATGGTCGCCTCTACAATTGGAATTTGGCAATGAAAGCTTGTCCGGCGGGGTGGCGTTTGCCTGATACTAGTGATTGGAATACCTTGACATCAACAGTGGGGGAAGGTATAGCGGGGAAGGTTCTTAAATCGAAAAGTGGGTGGATGTGTAAAAATGGATATCATGTGCAGAATGATAATGGAATTTTTGTCTATCGTTGCATCTCTGCTGGCGACGGTTCTGATAAATATGGCTTTTCTGCATATCCAACAGCCTTGCGAAAGGAGTATTTGTTCGCCTATAAGGATAAGCCTTATTTAAAAGAGTCTGCTTTTTGGAGTTCTACAGAGACTAATGAAAATGAAGCATATTCCACGCGTTTATTCTATGACCACGACGATGCTGACCCATATTATGCTAATCGTACAAAAGAGGAGTTGTCTGTACGTTGTGTCAAAGGTAAAGCTCGTAAAAGGATAAGCTCATCTCGTTCTAATTATTATTCATTTATGCAAAATTATAATGATGAGCAACTAGAAGGAATTGATGATTCCTATGAAAAAACTCGCGAACTCATTTTGACTCAATTGGATGAACAAGCCGAAAAAAAGTCATCTTCTATTGCAAAAGGCGAATTTACAGACCCTCGCGATGACCAAACTTACAAAACCGTGAAAATAGGATGGCAGACTTGGATGGCTGAGAATTTGAAGTTTAAAATGGATAGTAGTTCTTGTTATCAGAATGCCGATAGCAACTGTACTAAGTTCGGTCGGTTTTACCAATGGGATGATGCGATTGCGGCTTGCCCAGTGGGGTGGCATTTGCCGGATTCGGTTGAATGGAGTATGTTGATTCATACGGCCGGAGGGAAGGATTCTGCGAGCAAGGCTCTCAAATCTACGAAAGGTTGGAGTGGTCATGGAAACGGTACGGATAAATTTGGATTTTCGGCTGTTCCTGCTAGTGCTACTTTTTTGGGACTTGATGCAGAATTTTGGAGTGCTTCGGAAAAAGATAGTGCTAGATCGTATAACTTTGGATTGGCTTGCTTTTTTCCTCTAGATTGCCACGGTGGCGATATTTGCACATCGGGAAATGAGTGTACTTTACATTATCTTTCTATGGACAATGAACATAAAAACAGCCGCTATTCAGTGCGCTGTGTGAAGGATGAATTCTTCTTGTATAGTATTTTTGCGAAAGTTATCCATTGGCTTAAATAAAGCTTTATTGTATTTATGTTGTTTATGACGAATGCGGAGCGTGGATTCTGTGCTGAATTTGAAAACAAGCTTTGAGCTATAGGCAATGAGCATGCTTTGCTTAGGATGATAATCTACAGACTAAGAGCTATTGACTAATGACTAACAATCACTAACCACTAACCACTTTTGCCAAGCATTTCCTAACCACTAACCACTTTTACCATCTTTCGTCTTTCGTCTCTCGTCTTTCGTCTAGACATTACCTATATTTCCTGCATATCAAGGAGACTATATGGCAGAAATCGGTACACCTCTAAGTTCTAGTGCAACCAAGGTCCTGTTCTGCGGAGCAGGTGAATTAGGCAAGGAAGTCATCATCGAGATGATTCGTCTTGGTGTTGAAGTTATCGCGGTGGATCGTTATGCCAACGCTCCCGGTATGCAGGTGGCTCACCGCAGTCACGTGATTAACATGCTGGACGGAGCAGAACTCCGTCGCGTGATTGAACTTGAAAAGCCGGACTACATCGTCCCGGAAGTCGAAGCGATTGCGACCGACACGCTCGTGGAACTCGAAAAGGAAGGCTACAACGTCATTCCGACGGCAAAGGCCACGAAGCTTACGATGAACCGCGAAGGCATCCGCCGTCTCGCAGCCGAAGAGCTTGGACTCAAGACGAGCCCGTACCGCTTTGCGGATAACTTTGAAGATTTCAAGGCTGCGGTCAAGGAAATCGGCATTCCGTGCGTCATCAAGCCGGTGATGAGTTCTTCGGGCCACGGTCAGAGTGTCATCAAGACCGAAGCCGATATCGAAAATTCCTGGAACATTTCCCAGCATGAAGGCCGTACAGGCCACGCCAGCCGTGTGATTGTGGAAGGCTTCGTGCCGTTCGATTACGAAATTACTTTGCTCACGGTGCGCCATGTGGGCGGTACTAGCTTCTTGGAACCGATTGGCCACCATCAGGTGGGCGGCGACTATCAGGAATCTTGGCAGCCGCAGCCGATGAAGCCGGAACTTTTGGAACAAGCGAAAATGATTGCGAAGAAGGTCACGGACGCACTTGGCGGTCGCGGCATCTTTGGCGTGGAACTTTTCGTTTGCAAGGACGAGGTCTTGTTTAGCGAAGTTTCTCCGCGTCCGCACGATACCGGCATGGTGACGCTCATTTCGCAGGATTTGTCTGAATTTGCATTGCATGCCCGTGCGATCCTCGGTCTCCCGATTCCGAACATAGCATTCCACGGCCCGAGTGCATCGAAGGCGATAGTCGTCGATGGCAATTCCGACCACATGAAGTTTGGCGGCTTGGAAGATGTCCTTGCCGAGCCGGATACTGCGCTTCGTTTGTTCGGTAAGCCGGAACTCAAAGGCCACCGCCGTTTGGGTGTTCTCCTCGCTCGTCGCGACACCGTCGAAGAAGCCAAGGCTCAAGTCATGGCCATGCGCGAAAAAGTGAAGGTGACTCTTTAATTCGTTCTAAAATTTTGTATTTTGTATAGCATCCTGGCTTTAAAGTCGGGGTGCTTTTCTAATTGAGAAGAAGGATGAATCTTATGAAACGATTTTTAATTCTCGCTTTGGCGGTTGTTGCTTTTGCCGCCGATCCGATTGTTCCGTCAACTCCTAAGCTAGAATCCGATGGTTGCTATGCAATCTCGACCCCCGAGGAACTTTACGGTTTTGCGGATGTCGTGAATGCTTCCAAAACGCACGGTGAATGTGGCAAGCTCACGGCTGATATCTCCCTCAACTATTATAGCACTATTTTTGAGGACGGTCACCTTTGGTCTCCGATAAAGCTTTTCCGTGGTGTTTTCGATGGACAGAACCATATTATCAATGGGCTCCATTATTTAGATACGACTTCTTCCGATGTCGGGCTGTTTGCCAATCTTCAAGGACTTTCTAGTGATAAACCTGCAGTCGTTAAAAATCTTGGGCTTGCACTAACGAACTTTAGTAGTGCTGGCTGTGTGGGTGGAATTGCCGGTAGCGCCGCAGATGCCGAAATAACGAATAGCAATGTTGCCGGTTCTTTAAATGCACGAGAATATAGGGGAGCGGGCGGACTTGTGGGGTGTGCCAAATCACTTAAGATCAGGGGGTCTTATAACAATGGCTATGTAGGTTATGGTCATGCTGGTGGATTGGTTGGCGTAAGTGAGGGTAATCTTTTTGTTGAAAACTCTTATAACATGCAAAGTGTTTCTGGTGACTCAACCGGAGGCATTGTTGGCATTGCAAAGGGTAAATTGGAAATTGTAAATTCCTTTACAGTAAGTAAAGTTTCTGGGACATTCCCTCTTGTTGGCGTATACGACGAGAATGAAACCGTTGTTGAAAACAGTTTTTATTTTTATGAATATGGTGAGCTAGCTTCACTTGGGACTCCTGTTGAAAAATCGGATTTAAATAAAGGTTTGGTTGTAGAACTTTTAAGCCGTTATAATAAAAATGGGGTTGACGGTTCCGTTTGGGGACAAAGGGTAGGTGTAGATTCGATTCCCCAGTTGATAGGGGTTATTTCTGTGAACTCACCGAAAGTAAGCATCGCCGTCAAGGATCCACAAATTGTAGACGGTTGTTATCAGATTGGCTCGGTGGATGAACTTTACGGCTTTGCATTGCTTGTAAATTCATATTCACTTTCTCGTTCTTATGATGCCCCGCCTTCTTTTTGTGCAAAACTTACAAAGGATATTGTGATCAATAAGAATGTTTTGAAGAACGACACGCTAAATGGCAACGGCGATGAATTTATTTCTTGGCTCCCGATTAACAGATTCTCGGGAAGCTTTGATGGGGCGGGTCATTCCATATCGGGGTTGTATTTTAATGGGGATGGTGTTGATGTCGGCTTATTTGGTTCGGTCCTGGATAGGGATGAAAATGATGTGGTGAAGATTGAAAATCTTAGTATTGATGATTCTTATTTTAATGCAAGGGCTAACATTGGTGCAATTGTTGGAGCGGTTGAGTATTCGACGAATTTCTTGATGAAAAATTGTCATTCATCGTCGTATTTGCGGGGCCGTGAAAGTATTGGTATGGTTGGAGCCCATAAGGGAAATAATTTGACTATTGAAGAGTCCCATAATGAGGACATTATGGTGGTTGATACAAGCCGAGTTATTTACAATGACAGGTATGTTGGTGGCTTAATTGGTGAAATTGATGGTTCAGGGAATGCCTTTGTGGTAAATTCCTATAGTGTGGCTAATATTTCCCCGGAGAAAATGTGCGAAGGCTCTTTAGTGGGTGGAATTAGTTATCGTGATCGCTTGACGGTAGTTAATTCGTATGGAATTGATTCTTATGCCAAGAAAAATGCAAAGGAGTCCAGACCGCTTCTCGGTTGCATTTATAATGGATCTTCGGCGAATTTCTACAATGCATTTGCCGAAAGGTCGGAAAAAAGGATTGGTGGAGATGGTTTTAGGGGAGAGTCTCCTGTTAGTTATGTAGATGCGGAATATTTTTCGGATGGAACGGTTGCAACATTGCTCCATAATTATGTTTCCCATGGATATTACGGAACCATCTGGGGTCAAAATCCTAGTGTCGACAGTTATCCTGTTTTCAGCGGTAGTGTTTCATCGAATGTAGCTTCGTCTGATTTGGAACTTGTTACATTCTCTGGCGATACAGTCAGTTATTTCGACAAGTATAAGGAAGGCATTATCACATCACTCCCGATTCCAAGCCAAAAAGATGAAGTGTTCAAGGGCTGGTATGTGAATTTTGATTTTACAGGCGAACCGGTGAAGTATATCCCTGAAGATGCCAAGGGAAAGCAAACATTCTACGCTAGATGGGAACATTATCCGTTGCTTGTGAATGGCTGTTATGAAATTGCCAATGCAAAACAATTGTACTTCTTTGTCGAGATTGCCGATTCACTGAAGAAACCTATTTGTGGAAAACTGGTTGCAGATATTGTTGTGAATGAAAATGTTCTTGTCGATGGAAAGTTCAACGAGGCTCAATCGAAATCTTTTGTCTCCTGGCCTGCCTTTGAAAAATACCATGGCGTATTCGATGGCAATGGACATACAATTTCTGGGCTTTACGGGGGAACGAGTTTTATTGGATCCACCGAAGAGGGTGACTTGATTATTAAAAACCTGGGAATTGAGGATTCTTATTTTTCTGGTGGAAATTATACAGCGGGATTTGTTTCGAAGATCGACAGCGTGAATCTTGTTATTGCAAACTCGTATTTCGATGGCCTTGTTGATGGTAATAAATGCGTTGGGGGCTTTGCTGGACGCGTAGACCGCTCCAAGACGACAATTATCTCATCATCGAATAGGGGAACTGTGATAGGTTTTTATGATGTTGGTGGCTTTATTGGTATTTCAGATGAACGCAGCGGTTCGCTTACGGTGGCATATTCGTACAATGCCGGGGATGTTGTAGGCCTGAAAGGTGTTGCAGGCTTTGTTGGTGAAGATTATACGGATTCATTGCATATCAGCAATTCTTATAATGTTGGCTATGTTTATGCGCAAGAAATGTACGCCGGCGGGTTTGCTGCCGCTATTAGAAGTGGTTCCGCGATGATTTTCAATTCTTATAACTTGGGGAAGATTGTGTCGCCCGATTCGGCGGATGCGATTTCTCCGTACAAGGGAAAATATTTAAATCTGAAATTGGATAGCGTATTCTACGAAAACAGTATTGCTGGCCTTGGTGGAACTGCAGTTGCAACTGAAGATTTTGCAAACAAGAAACTGTTAAAGCGGTTGCAGTCTTATAAGAATCATGGTTTGGATGGTTCTGCCTGGACGCAGTCGGATAGTGATAAGTATCCGGTGCTGAACAAGAGCGTCTCTGACGAGTTTATCGATAGCGTGCTCGCTGTAATCACCGCTCCGAGAAGTTCTAGTTCTTCGAGTGTTTCAAGTTCTTCGAGTGCAAAGGAAGTGTCTTCGTCGAGTGTGCCGCAGTCTAGCAGTTCTGTGAAGTCTTCTTCGTCCAGTGTAGCAAACTCCTCGTCATCGAGCGTATCGCAGTCTAGCAGCAGTTCTGTAAAATCGAGCAGTTCGTCTGTGAAATCGTCGAGTTCGTCGAGTGTGCCGAAATCTAGTAGCTCTGGCAAGGTCTCGATTGCGTCTGCTTTTGCTGCATCGCCAGTGGCAATCCGTACGCAGGGCCGCATGGTAGAAATTAGCGGTTTGCGAGTGGGCGAGGCTTATGCGCTGATGGATTTGCAGGGACGCTTGTTGCAACAAGGTCTTGCTAATGGCTCAACGGTTATGTTGCAAGTTGCACAATCTGGTCGTTTCCTCTTGCGCACTGCCGGACGAAATAAAATCGTGAATATTCGATAAATGTTAAATAAGCCGCGTGGATACGCGGCTTTTTTCGTTTTATAACACTTTTCCAAGCGCAATCACTGCGGCGGTTCTTGCGCGGAGGCGTGTGTTGCCGAGGTTCAGCAAGTGGACTTTTCCGTTCTTGAACGATTTTACCGCCTCGATTTCACGGGGCGAAAATCCGCCTTCTGGGCCTACAAGTAAAGTAATCGGCTTGGCGGGCACATTGTTTGCGGCATTTTCTCCCAAATCGAGTTTGCGTTCTCCGTCGATATCGCAGAGAATCAAGTCTCCCTGATAGTCCTTGAGCCATTTGTCAAATTCGATCGGCCCTTCGATGCGCGTCATCCAAGGCTTCTTGGATTGCTTCAAGCTTACGAGACTCTTGAGTTCGGCGCGTCGAACCGTCTTTTTCAAGTCGGAATTCTTGGGTTCCTGCGAATAGTCTGTACGTAAGAAAATAACGCTGTCTGTTTCGGTCTGTGCCGCATGGAATACGACTTCTTCGAGTGCGTCGTCTTTGAGGCAAGCGATGCCGAGATTCAAACGTGGGCGTTTGAATGGAGCGTCTTCAACTACGTCAACGCGGACTTCGCAGGCTTTAGCGTCTGCCTTGGTGATTGTAGCATCGGCGTAATGCCCGAGTCCGTCGCAGAGTTGCAGCGTATCGCCATTCGAGGCACGGCATACACGAACTGCATGGCTGCTTTCGTTTTCGTCTAAAATAATTGTACCAACAGTAATCAGCGGACAATAGAAACGACTATCAGGAGTTTTCATAACTTAAAAATAAAAAAATCTAGGCTCCCTCTACAGTATTGGATCCTATCGGCGTTGCCTCCAGGATGACGAATTTGCATCCCTATCGTCTATCGTCTATCGTCTTTCGTCTAATTTAAATTCTATATTACATCCCGTGAAAAAAGTAAAAGCTGTTGTTTTTGATTTAGACGGAACTCTCTATTTGAGCGGTCGCCCTTATCCGGGTGCGGTCGAGACGGTTAATCGCGTGGCGAAACGCGTGCCCGTCTATTACTTGAGCAACAACACGAGCAAGTCTCCAGTTTTTTACGAGAACCGTCTCAAGGTCATGGGACTTCCGCTTGCCAAGGATTCTATTATTTCTGCATTGTACCTTTCGCTCGATGCTATACACGAACGGAAAATCAAGAACGTGTTTTTCTTTGCGAATCCTGAAGTTTATGAATGGTTTGCGGCACAGGATCCGAGCCTCAATTTGCGTCCGTCCGTCGAAGAAACCGAGCTCGTGCTTGTTGCTTACCACAACAGCTTTGACTATCGCGAACTTTGCGAACTCAGTTTCCGTGTGCAGCGCGGAATCCCGTTCTGGGTCACGCATACGGATTTTGTCTGCCCCGATGAACGTGGCCCCGTGCCCGATATCGGAAGCTTCATGGCGCTCTTGAAAACAGCTTACGGTGTCGAACCCGAAATGAGCTTTGGAAAGCCGAATCCGGCGATGCTCTCTGGACTTTTGAAGCTTTATCGCCCTGAAGAAATCTTGTTTGTGGGCGATAGGCTTTATACTGATTTTGAACTCGCAAAACGTTCCGGTTGCCGCTTTGTGCTGCCCCTGTGCGGCGAGTCGAAAATGGCCGATGTCGAGCGTCTTGACGTGAAACCGGAATTTATTGTCAATAACGTTAGTGAAATTAATTTCAACGATTTCTTAGAAGGAAAAAAATAATGCGTCGTATAGTTCGTTCCTTGCTTTTGCTAGTCCTTGTTCCCGTCGCGATTGCTTTCGCCGGGGATGAACATATCACGGTTGCTGTTTCTTTGCAGCCGTATTCGACGATTGTAAAGATGGTGGGCGGTGCTCGCGTGAATGTGGTGACGCTTATGCCTCCGGGAGCCGATCCGCACAATTTCGAGCCGAAACCCGCGACAATCAAAGCTTTTTCACTAGCTCAAATTTATTTTACAGACAGCTCGGGTTTGGATAAAGTTTGGATGCCTCGTTTTTTGGCAGCCAATAAAAAAGTTAAGGTCATCGATATTTCTAAAAACATAAAGTGGTTGAAGTTGGAACATGATGGCTTTGATTTGCATGAACATCATGCCGAAGATATTGATCCGCATATTTGGACCTCTCCTGCGCGTATAAAATTTTTAGCCATAAATATTTTTGAGGCGTTGAAGAATATAGATCCAGAACATGATTATTATTATTCAGCTCTTTTGCAGAGAGCTTTAGATATGCTGTCTAATTTAGAACGTGAACTAAACGAAGCTGTTATATACATGCCTGTCAAATCTCGTTCGTTTATCGTGTTCCATCCGTCGTATGGGTATTTGGCGAATGATTACAAACTAAAACAATATGCGATTGAAGTGAACGGCAAAGAGCCGAAGCCGAAGGATTTGTCAAAGCTCATTCAAATTGGGCGTAAGAACAACGTGAAACTGGTTTTTGTGCAACCGCAATTTAGCAAGCGTGCGGCAACGACGGTGGCGAAAGATCTTGGAGCGACTATCGTTGAAACAGATCCGCTTTCGGCAGACGTTGTCGGTAATATTCGGAAATTTATAGAAGCTCTTAAGCAAGTGGGCAAAAACTAATGTCTGCAATTGACATCAATGGACTTAATTTTAGCTATGGCAAGTCGCCCGTGTTGACGGACGTGAATCTGTCTATTGATGAAAATGACTTTGTTGCAATTATTGGCCCCAACGGCGGTGGCAAATCGACGCTGATGCGGCTCATGGTTGGGCTTTTGAAACCTACGACCGGAAGTGTTCGTTTGTTCGGTGAAAAGGTGCCGACAAAGAAGATCGCTGTGGGTTATGTGCCGCAGAACACGAACAAGAATATTGATTTCCCGATTACGGTGGGCGAGTGTGTTGCAACAGGCAAGATTGGGCTTTCGTCAAAATCAAGCGAAGTGAAGGCCGCTTTGGAACGCGTTCATATTGCAGGTTACCTCGACCGCCGTTTAGGCGAATTGAGCGGCGGTGAACGCCAACGTGTTTTAATTGCTCGTTCTCTTGTTTGCAATCCGAAAATTCTCTTTTTGGATGAACCGTCCAACAATATTGACGTCGCGGGTATCGAGGCTCTTTACAGCATGCTTGCGGAATTTAGTGAAAGCATGACGATTGTCATCGTGACTCATGACTTGATGGCTCTTTCGCACAAGGTAAAAAGCGTCGTGTGCGTGAACCATTCTGTGCATTACCACGAGGGCGGAAACCTGACCGAAGAAATGCTGCACCGCACATACGGCTGCGAAGTCGATTTGATTGCTCACGGAGTTCCGCACCGCGTCCTCGGAAGCCACGACCACACCCACGGCGGCTGCTGCGAGCATAGCCACGGAGTGGCTAAGTAAACAGTGATTAGTGGTTAGTAAACAGGAATATTTAAGTGGTTAGTAAACAGTGGTTAGTAAACAGGAATATTTAAGTGGCTAGTAAACAGTGGTTAGTAAACAGGATAATGAAATGAAAAATGAAGAATGGATTTACCTTTTTCATTTTTAACTTTTAATTTTTCATTCATAAGCACTAACCATTCACAGCCATTAGAACTGTAGCTGTGGGGGATGGGCTCGGCGCTTTGCGCCTTTGAGGTCGCTTCGCTTTGGGGAAGACTGCTTCGGGACTGTTCTAATTGCAGATACAGTCCCAAACGCGGATACTGTCCCAATTGCAGATACCTCATACCTCACACCTCAAAGCAGCCGAAGGCTGCGACCCCATACCCCACACCCCATACCTCATTGCTCAAAACGCATCAATTCCTAACCACCAACCACTGACCACTAACCACTTTTATATATTTATTACTGTACTTGTCGCAAGAAAGGAGTCTTGTGTTTCATTGGAGGTAAAAATGAGTGCAGAAGTTGAAGAATTGACCGTCGAATACACCGACGAAGAAACCGGCGAAGTCGTCATCAAGGAATTGGACAAGGAAGTCTTGTCGAAAGGCGCTTGGCCGACCGTCATGTTCTTTTATCAGGATCGCGACCCGAAAACGGGCGAATTCAGCGAGCCGAAAGTCTCTCTGCGCCGTTACCGCAAAATGCAAGGCACCTTTAAAGCCCAAGGCAAGTTCAAGATTACAGGCAAAGCGCAAGCTGAAGCTATTATCAACGTATTAAAAAAGTGGTATAATATTTAATGGCAGACCCTGCTAGTAAAAAGAAAAACTACAACATCGATTTCCTGTGCGAGGGGAATATCGAATCCTTCCCATGGAAGGATAAGTTCGAAAAGATGGCCCGCAAGCTGCTCGCCGAAGAAGGAACTGAAAACAACGTCAATATCGTTCTCTGCACGGACGAATTCGTTCGTGAGATGAACAAGAACTATCGTGGACTCGACAAAGTGACCGACGTGCTCTCGTTCGAATGGCACGAAGAAATTCCCGGCGAAGAAGAAATGCTCGGCGAGATTTACATTGCAAGGGACCAGGTCAAGCGTCAGGCCCCGCAGTACGGCAACAGCTTTTTTGCCGAGATGAAGCGCGTGATTGTCCACGGCTTGCTCCACCTGTCGGGGTACGACCACATCAAGGCTGCCGACCGCAAGGTCATGCGTTCCCGCGAATGCGAGTTCTTGGGACTGGATCCATACAAGGACAAGGAGAGCATGGAAAATGGGTGATACAACCACCATTGCAGTTGTTCTTCTTTGTGTTTTTCTTTTTATTTCGGCGACGTTTACTTTAGTCAAGACTGTCTTTGCTGCCATCTACGCCAAGCGTGATTCTCGCGACCGCACGGACCGCGAAGAAAAGATTGCGAAGATTGTGGAGCATGGCGGTTACAACGAAACTGTCTCAATTGGGCGGATTTTTTCGGATGTGGGCATAGGCGTTTTCGGCTATTACCTCTTTTCGAATGCTCCGTGGCAGTGGACGCACGACTATTGGCTGTTCGGGCTTTTGGCATACATGGTGTGCGCTTGTGCTGTAATTTATGTTGTTACAATCTTTTGCCCGAATATTATCGGTACTTTAAAACCAGATACTTTGTCTGTTGTTCTCGTTCCGCTTTACAAGTTCATTCGCATGCCGTTTGTGCCTGTGGGTAAAGTTTGTCATATAGTTTATCTGAAACTTCTGAGTGCTTTGGGCTACGATGCAAAGCTCAGTTTCTTGCCCGAAGAACGCCGCGACGCGGTACAGGCGGACCTCTCGGATTCTTCGCTTGCCGAAGGCGAGGGGCTGGAAAAAGAAGAACGCCAGATGATCCTCAACATCTTCGATTTCGTGGAAACGCCGGTGCGCGAAATCATGACGCCGCGAGTCGATATGTGTGCAATTGATGTCGATACGTCGCTGGAAGATTTGGTGAAAGTCTTGAACAACGAACGCCATTCGCGTTTGCCCGTCTATAAGGATACTGTCGATAACATCGTTGGCATTCTTTCGAACCGCGACTTTTTGGAATGGTTTACGGAACATCACGAGGAGCCGTTTGACTTGATGAAGCTCGTGATGCCGCCGGTCTATGTGCCGTACCACAAGAAGATTGATGATCTTTTGACGGAACTTCGCAAGACGGGTAACCAGCTCGCGATTGTTGTCGATGAATACGGCGGAACGGCTGGACTTGTGACGCTGGAAGATATTCTCGAAGAAATCGTTGGTGAAATCCGCGACGAAGACGACATGGACGAAGATGAGGACGTGCAGAAGTTGAAGGACGGTCGCTACATTCTCGACCCGCTGATGACGCTCTCGGATTTGGAATACGAACTCGACGTGGAACTCAAACCGCCTGAGAATTCCCATGTGGAAACGCTCTCTGGCTTGATTCAGGCAACGCTTGGAATCATCCCGTCGCCAGGTGCCGAAGTCAAGATTCAGGGCTACACGTTCCGCGTTCTGCGCATGGACGGCACCCGCATGGAAAAGGTCATGATGATCCTCCCTGCCGGCGTGAAAGGCCCCAAGACGCAAAGCCTGCACAAAGTGTAAGCCCCGCGATTTCTGCAACTTAGATAATGCAAAAAATCCCGCACGCGGGATTTTTTGCATTTTGTCACCCTGGAGGGAGTGGCAACGACCGATAGGGTCCATACCGCCTTCAACGAAAACACAGCATGGATTCTATCGGGTTCTACGAACCCTCCAGAATGACAGCATTGGCGGCGTTGCTTTCGCATTGTCATCCCGGCCACAGCGAATGTTGTCATCCCGGCCTCTGATGTGCCGGGATCAGTTTTCTTCAAATTTTTTCTATTTTATCTTCACAAAAGGAGTTTGAATGAGAAAATTGGTATTTATTGTGCTGCTTACCATTACCCTCGTTGCCTGTGGCGATGATAGTGGAACATCTGCGAATGACGGTAAGGACACTGAGCTTGCCGAAGTGTCGAGTAGTAGCAAGGCCGTCTCGTCATCCTCGAAGCGAAGCGTAGGGAATCCATACAGTTCTTCGTCTGCGAAAAACGTTTCTAGTAGTAGTCAAAAAGGCGATGCCGGAACCCGTTCATCAAGTTCAGGGCAGGCTCCGTCCGGCATGACAAGCAGCAGCAAAGCCACGACGAGCAGTAGTAAGACTGCTTCGTCATCTTCGACTCCTCGCAATGACGTGAAGTCGTCATCCTCGAAGCGTAGCGAAGGGGATCCATCAAGTTCTAGTCAAAAGATTGCTTCCTCTTCTTCCTCTGTCATTCCTGCGTCGAGTGGGAATCTCCCTTCATCTTCGAGTAAAAAAGCTGAATCCTCTAGTAGCGAAAAAAACAGTGTGCTATCTAGTAGTCGTGATTATACTCATTATGCCCATGATACCTGCCTTGCTGGAAATTGGAATGTTCATAAAGATGCTTATAAGACTTTTATCGACCCGCGTAATGGCCGCAGTTATTACTACTATACCGCTGTTTCTTCAAAAACAGGAAAGTCGGTAACTGTCATGGCTGAAAACCTGAATGTCGGTGATATGGTGCTTGGCGAAAATGACCAGAATGACGATTCTAACATTGAAAGATATTGCTACAATAATGACACAACGTATTGTGATGAATTCGGAGGTCTTTACCAGTGGGCCGAAATGATGCAACTGCCGAGCCGTTGCAATACTGAAAGTTGCGCTGATTTGATTCTGCCGAACCATCAGGGAATTTGCCCTGATGGTTGGCGTCTTTTTACGTGGGACGATTATTTAATTATTCGCCAGTATAATGATGAGTTTGATCATGGCATAGAAGGTTTACGTTCTCAATGTTTCAATGGTTACAATACAAGTGGTTTTTCGCTTGTTGGTGCTGGAAAAAGAACCGAAAATGGTGATTTTAAATCATTGGTTGAGTATGCCTTTTGGAACTATCCGCAAGAATATGGTGGTTCGGCATTGACTATAGTGTATTCTGCTCTTGTTTCTGAATTTGTTAATGAATCTCCTGCTAAAAATTCTGCAGGGTCGAAACTGGAAGGTGTATCTGTTCGTTGCGTAAAACTCGAATAGTTTCCTTATAAAGTATTAGGGTGGATTGTATCCACCTTCCTTGCGTTATTCCTCTTCGAGGCTTGACTGCTGCGGTTATCCAATACGAACGCAAGCGTTCATGCTGTCTAACCTTGCACGTCATTCCGGCTTGGTGTCGGAATTTCTCTAAAAAAGTTTCAAGAAACCCCTTCGCCTCAGCTATGTGAAAGCGAACTTTCCCGCAGCATTCGGTTTGCAGGGTTTTTAATTAAAAGACTTGTAAGGCGAGTGAAGCGGGACCGCTTGCGGAACCATTTCCGAGCCGCAAAGCATTGCACGAAGTGCAAAGGCAATCCTTATTTTGTTGCCAACGTTCCGACGATCCAGATGAAAGAAGGCTTCTTGCTTTCTCCAAAAGTATCCGCATTGATTCCTGAAGATTCACAGGGTGTGTCATATAGAAATTTTTTTTTAGAAAAACTCTTAAATTCAAATGAAAAATGGTACTCTTGCTTTTTTTGTACTATCTTAGAATATATATAGTTTACATGATTCGTTTGAGAAATAGCTTTTTATTTTTCATTGGAAATATTGGAAAATTCTTAAAAAAGGAGTGTTTATGTTTGGAAAAATCACTTTTTGTTTGTTCGCAGCCGCAATGATTGTTGCTTGTAGCGATGAAAATTCTATATCCAATGCCGCTTCGCCAGATACCGCTGAATTGTCTTCTTTGGGAACTATTGCTTCGCCGCTTTCGTCTGCAATGTCTTCGAGCTATGCTGTTCAGCCTGAATCAAGTTCTGAGGCTTCTTTGTCAACTGGGTCAAGTTCTTCTGCGGTTGTTTCGTCTCTGTATTGTAAAACGGAAACAGAGGATAATTGCGAGTACGGCTCGCTGACCGACGGACGCGATGGCAAAACGTACAAAACCGTGAAAATTGGTGACCAGTGGTGGATGGCCCAGAATCTGGATTATACCGATGGCAGTGAAGCTGATCCTTATTCAGGCCCTATTTGGACTTCTATCAATATGGCGGTAGATAGCGTTAGAATAGGACGTTTGTACGTATGGAAAACAGCAATCGAAGTTTGTCCGGATGGTTGGCATTTGCCTAATAATGATGAATGGACGGTCTTGCTCGATTTGGTCGGAGGCGGGGATGTTGCTGGCAAGGTTCTAAAGACTAAAACAGGCTGGGAACCGAATAAGACTGGCGAGAACGGCAATGATGCGGTTGGTTTTTCTGCTTTGCCGGCCGGCTATAAGCAGCCTAATACGGTCACGTACGCAACCACGATGAGTGGCTTTTGGAGTGCGAATGAAGACGGACAAGATAAAGCATTCTCTGTAGGCTTATTTGCTATTGGTGATGCAATGCGTATTAGTAAAAGTGGTAGCGGCAAAACGACTGGATACTCCGTCCGTTGCATCAAGAACTGAATTTAGTTATTGGTCAATAGTCTTTGGTTATTAGTCATTGGAAAAATTGTCCGGCATTTTCGCCGGATTTTTTGCATAAAAACTTTAAATATCTAAGCTCTAGTGATTTTCAACTGATTACCAATCACTAACCACTAATCACTGCTTACTAAACGACAGCTTTGCTTTTCCAGCGGCCGCTACGCCAGCGCCAAATGTTGGCAAACGAGCGGTAGAATTCATCGGCGGCCATACCAAGCCAAAGGCCGGGGAGCCCAAGTCCAACGACAAATGCGAGGATAAGCGAGGTGGCAAGGCCGAGCGTCCACATCATGCCGCTACCGACGAGTGCCGGGAATTTGGAATCGCCTGCGGCACGGAGCGATGTGGTGACGATAAAGTTTACGGCTTTGAAGGGTTGCACGGCGACGTCGCACCAGAGGCAGATTTTGCCGAGGCGGAGGACTTCGGGATTGTCGGTGTAGAGCCTGAGCAGGTGTTCGCCGAGGAGGGCTACTGCGACGGATAGCAAGAAACCGCTGGTGATGCCCACGGCGAGTGTTTGGTGCACGCGGCGGTTTGCTTTGACGTAGTCATGTGCACCGACGAGGTGCGCTACGAGAATCTGGTTTCCGCTGCCGGGGCCGACTCCGAGAATGACGGAGAGTGCCGCGAGGTTTCCGGCGAACACGCGGGCGGACACGGCGGGAGTGC
>JAEEGF010408356.1_pt1 | contig 17212 bp, 10 predicted proteins | sample 9134171 | NCBI WGS metagenome assembly JAEEGF01 (sample SAMN16246542, study PRJNA631951) | gut metagenome | biome: gut microbiome; feature: rumen; material: AP-attached | host: Bos | place: Iran: Karaj | collected 2018-10 | reverse complement strand
CTTTCGCATCAGGCCTTAAGCCCATCCTCTGCTGTGGTGAGTCCATTGCACTTCGTAAGGCAGGCACCTACAAGGAGTGGATCGCAAGACAGATCAAATGGGATCTTGACGGCGTAACTGCTGATCAGGTAAAAGAGCTGGTAATCGCTTATGAGCCTATCTGGGCCATCGGAACAGGTGAGACAGCTACTTCAGACCAGGCTGAGGAAGTTTGCGGACTTATCCGTGAGCTCATCGCCGGAATGTATGACCAGGCTACAGCTGATGCAGTTCGCATCCAGTACGGCGGATCAATGAATGCCGGCAACGCTGCTGAGCTTCTTTCAAAGCCCAACATCGACGGTGGACTTATCGGAGGCGCAAGCCTTAAGCCTGATTTCGGCCAGATTGTTAATGCATAATAATAAATTTTTAAGAAGAGGCTTTCCAGCCTCTTCTTTTTGCGTTATACTGTCTATGTTTTTATGAATTAATTTCAGGAGGAGAAAAAATGTTGGAAAATGTTTTCAAACTGAAGGAGCATAACACTACGGTGAAAACCGAGGTTATCGCAGGTTTAACAACCTTCCTTTCAATGGCCTACATCCTGGCCGTCAATCCCAGTATCCTGGGCACGGTAATGAATCCCAGCGGAGTATTCGTTGCCACAGCCATCGCATCAGCGATCGCTACATTCTGTATGGCGTTTCTTGCCAATTACCCCATCGCCCTTTCAGCAGGTCTTGGACTCAATGCATATTTTGCCTACACAGTATGCCTTGGAGAGCTGGCCAGCGAGGGTGAGAATGCATTCAGGATCTGCCTTACAGCAGTTCTGATCGAAGGTATCATCTTCCTTCTTATGTCTCTTGTTAAATTCCGTGAGAAGATCATCAACAGCATCCCTCAGAACCTCAAGTTCGGTATCTCTGCAGGTATAGGTCTTTTCATCGCTTTCATCGGACTTCGCGGAGCCAACGTGGTTGTTCCCAGCGAGTCGACAACAGTTGCCCTTGGTAACTTTGCAGACGCTGATGTGGTTCTCTGCCTTGTAGGAGTCGTAATTGTTGTAGTTCTTCAGCACTTCAAGGTTACAGGCTCAGTGCTCATCGGTATCATCGCAACATGGATCCTTGGCATGATCGCTCAGGCTACAGGCTGGTACACAGCTTCAAATGTATTCCCTGATTTCTCAAGCGGACTTCAGCTTGGCGGAATTGCCGATACAGCTTTCCAGTTTGACTTCGGATGGGCTGCATCACACTTTGTACAGTTCATAGCTATTGTATTCAGTTTCCTTTACGTTGACCTGTTTGACACAGTAGGAACAGTAGTAGGCGTTGCTGACAAGGCCGGCCTTCTTGATAAGGACGGTAACCTTCCCAGGGTTGGAAGCGTATTCTTCTCAGATGCCGTTGGTACAGTTGCAGGTTCATGCCTTGGAACATCAACCGTAACAAGCTTTGTTGAGTCAAGTGCCGGCGTTGCAGCAGGCGGCCGCACAGGTCTTACAGCTCTTGTAACAGGTATCATGTTTGTTGTTTCACTGGTACTTAGCCCCATCTTCCTTGCAATCCCTTCATTTGCAACCGCACCTGCACTTATCTATGTAGGAATGCTGATGGTTTCAAGTGCCAAGAACATCACCTTCGACGGCGATATCGCAGACACACTTGGTGCATACCTTGCACTGGTTATGATGCCTCTTACATATTCAATCGCAACAGGTATCATGTTTGCAGTTCTTGCATGGGTTATCGTTAAGCTTCTCATTGGCAAGGCAAAAGACATTTCACCTGTAATGTGGATCGTATTCACTTTGTTTGCAGTCCGCATCGTAGCACTTATCACTAACTTCCAGTAATGCAGATCAAATAAATGAAGTATTTAAGGGGCCGTCGCTTTAGATGATTAAATCATCTGGGCGAGGCCCCTAAGTATTTGCCATAATCTGTGAATACTGCCTGTATTTGTGTTTTAATGATTGTGGCAGTGGAAAAAGCAGTTTGCTCTGCTAATAATCCAGAATATGAGAATGTAGCAGATGATTTTTTGAAAAAAATCTGCCAATAATTTTGAATTCAATAATGTAGCAGAAAAAGACTTTGATTTATTCTGCTACAATTCTTTGATTTCAGATTGTGGCAGAGAAAAAATCCAAAAACCACTGCTACATTTTTGATTCTTGGATTTGTGGCAGAAAGGGCCTCATTAAACCACTGCCAATAATCTGAAATGTGGTTTTGTAGCAGATACGGCCTTAGTATAAGCCTGCCAAAACTAAAAGCGACAGCCTCTTTACTAACTGCCGGATGTGACAATTGTTTCATATCAGTCAGGAATCACCAGGCCTCCGGTCCGGGCTTTTACAGCAAGTTCGAGCCTTGAGCGAAAGCCTGTCTTCTGGATCATGTTGGTGATGTGCATCTTGACTGTCCGCTCTGATATTCCCAGCATCTGAGCAATCTCTCTGTTACTTGCCCCATCTGTGAGCTCCCGCAATACCTCGGTCTCTTTTTCCGTGAACTCTGTGCTGATGGCATTGCCCAGGCGGACCACAGGGGTGGAGCCGGGGTAGATGGACTCCCCGCCAACGGTGCGCCTCATTATATCGAGTATTGGCTGCTCCTGTATCTCTTTGTACCAGAAGCTCTCGACGCCGATGCTTTTTGCTTTGTCTATATAGCTTACCTCCGGCATGGAGGTCACGATCAGTATTTTGGTCTCAGGGCGTATATCCTTGATCTTCCTTGCTGCTGCAAGTCCGCCTGCACCCTTCTGCATGACGATATCCATTATAACCAGGTCTACATATCTTTTCCCAACATAAGACACAGCCTCGTCGGCAGTGGAAAAAGATGCGGCGAGTTCAAAATCCTCTGCTGCGTTTATTATGTTTTCGAATAGCTGTCTTGTTATAAGAAAGTCTTCTGCAATAAGTACTCTGTTTGATTTCATTGTTTCCCCTTATGTCGGTTTGCAGCTTTCAGGTATCAGTTCAAATCGCCTTCTGCCTTTTTAGACGGAACGTTGATAAGCAGTTCAAAACCATCTTTCCATTTTATCTCCATGTTACCATCAAGAGCGATGACGTGCTGACGAAGGTTTTTAAGGCCACCGCCTTCAGCTATCTCTTTTACAGGAGGTTTGCCGTCGTTGGTAAGGGATATGCTATGGCTGTCATCACCCGATGAGATCCTGACAATGAGCTTTTTACCCTCGGCATGCTTGATGACGTTGGTCATCTGACACTTGAGCGAATCTTTGAGGATCGACTTGAAGGACTCGTCCTCCGGGATCACACCTGTAATGACGATATCAAGGCCCATGACCTTGGCTCTGTCTATCAGATAAAATATATCTTTATCATCATTTGCAAAAGAATTGTCCACATTGCCTTCTGCCATCTCGGCTATGAAACGGTTCCACTCTGAGATAATGGCATCTGCCGATGTGAGCTTTTGATCAAGCAGATAGGACTTGGCCATGATAAGGCATCTGCCAAGGTTGTCGTGTATGCGGCTCTTTGCCTCAAGAGCTTCCTTGTCAAGGGACAGGTAGTGCGTTATCAGGAAAAGAGAGTGCTCAGTCCTGGGACTGATTATGGCGCCTGGATGATCTTTTTTTCCATAGACAGGGTATGTGGCAGAAAGGTCACAGGTCCAGGTGTCATCCTCCTCATGCAAAAGGAGCTGAGCATCAAGTGCCTCCAAAAGCTCTGTGTCTATAAGGGAAGATGATATACTGCCGGGAGTGTTTGCTTCGTCTTTCGTAAAGTGCATGTCAGATTCTATCGTCAACCTGAAGGAGACAGTTTCTGAAGTGTTGCCTGTTATGAGTTTGGCATATAAGGCACTCTCTGCTCTGTAGGCAATTTCCTTCAAAAGATCGTAGGCGCAGGTGATCAGGATCGTCGGCACCTCGACGCCTTCTCCGCTCTCCTCAAAGCCGGCGCTGATATTGGAGAAGGCAAAATAATCAAGAGCCTCGCGGATTGAGAGCGTAAGCTCCGATGTGCTGCAGGTACCCGCGTCTGAGGAGATGAGTTCCAGGTTTGCCCGGCGCTTTATGTAGACGCCGAGGAGACAGATCCGGGCAAGGCTCTTTTTGAAAATTCCTTCATCAGATCTGTCAATTGTCTCAAGGAGGTTTTTTATCTCAGAAAGCTCTTTTCCCACAGCATCAAGGATTCCTTCGTTTATCCACGCCCTGTCCCTGGCAAGGGAGACGGAGGGGATGAGGCCTATGACGATCAGCGCCTCCCAGAAACCAATAAATAAAAGGACATAGATCTCCTGGATGTTATAGAGCGAATAGCCGCCAAGGTGCGGACTTGAGCCATTGCAGATGATGTAGTACCAGAACCAGAGTATGCCGCCGAGAAGTTCTACAACAAACGGTATTTTCCAGTATTTTCTGTAGGATGAGAGCCGGCACTTTCTGTACATTATCACGAATGACGACAGCATAAGGACGACATACCAGCCAATAATGAGGAAGTACAGGGGGCCCATGCGGCTGTATTCTTCGTCATTCTCATACCATATCTTCATGACAAGGCTGTGAAGATCATTGGTGAGGACGAGAACGACGAGAAGAGCACAGATTATCTGCAGTAAAAGAAAGAGTTTTTTGTGTTTCAGCCTGTCCCTGTTTCCAATGGAAAGACTTAGCATAAACGACAGAAGGGGCGTGATGAGCAGTGGGATATAGTAGCCGTACCACATAAGCCTGTGGGGGAAGGTATGGATCCTCACCAGGTTATATTTTATATACCTTAGTATGAATAACAGGGTCAGGAGATATCCGCCAAGGCTCATGAGCCTTCTCACATATGTGTCGGGGATCTCGTCCCTTAGTGAGTATACCCAGAAAAGGATCAGCACAGTATTGGAGTAGGTTGTCACATTGTGAATGCCTGTAAGAGGATAACCCCATATGTTCCATATGGCGCCGAATACTGCCAGTATTAGCAGAATATTTGTTGCTTTCAGTCTTCCCTTTACCATAGAGCATCTCCTGTTACTGTAAACGCCAAAAGTCTAATGAAAGTATCTCACAAAAAAGATGCGCAGACTATGCCCTTTAGTACATTATTAAAACTTTAATTCATGTACTTTGGTACGTGTTGAAATTTTATTGTTTATGTGAAAATATATTAGGTATGATGTGTGCGGTGAGTGCTTATGAGTTATGAGGAGATAAGACAATGAATAAGATTTTAGCAATTATATTTGCCATTTTGTTTGCCTTTAACGCTTTTCTATGCGTGAAAAGCATAACAGATTCCGGAAAAGGTCAGGATGCTCTGGCCGATGCGGTTTTTATCACGGACGGAGTGGTGGATGAAGCTAATGAAGGCAGGCTCGTGGTGGTTACAGGTCCCATCAGGGTGTCCGCCGAGGCCTACGATGAGGAAACTGAGCTGACCCTGGAGACAGCTCTTGGAGCTAAACACACAGAGACCCTTAAATATGAGTATATAGATAAGGAGACCAATAATAAGGTTACGTCTCCCGATTTCGGTCTGTCTACCCTGGATTTTAATAAGAAGTACAGAATGGAAGAGCACTGGGTTCCCGAACCGGAGGAGTACGTATACGGCGCGGCCTGGATCGGAGATTTTTACATTACAGAGGATTTGCTGATACCACTTCTTAATTCTGCGAAGCTTGGAGTAGAGACATTCTGGCAGGATGAGCTGGATGAGAGCCCGTACTATTACTACTTTGAGGAAGACGATATTTTCTTTTCCCTCTCTGACCCCGACAATATGCAGGAAGGTGATAAGAGGGTGTCTTATCGAGGTATTACTGTAAAAGAGGATACCAACTATACCATTGTAGGCATTCAGAAGAGCAAATATCTCTATCGCCCTTCAGACATGGGCATTGCGACCTGCATTTTTGAGGGTGAAAAGAGCCTTAGTGACCTTTCATCGGGAGAAGCCAGGATTGGAGCTATGGCTACCGTCTTCTATGGTGTGCTGGCTGTTCTGTTCCTGGTACTGTCTCTTTGGAAGTTTGAGGTATTTGAAAAGATATCCGCCAGGAAGAGATGAAGTATTTGAGGATTTTGTGCTGGAGGCATTCTTGATCGATTAACCCTGAACTCTGAATTAATACATTTTTTATACCCAACATCTTAAAAAAGGTGTAGTATAGTAAGGATGTTTTAAAGAGGAGAAAAGAATATGAAAAAGAAAATTGTAACTTTATTCGCATCTGCAGCAGTACTTGCTATGCTTGCCGGATGTGGAAGTGGCGAAGCAGATGCATCTCCTTCCGGTGTCGAAGTTGAAAGTATCGAGACTACAGAGGAAGCACCTGTGAAGGAAGAGGCTTCAGAAGAAAAAAACGAGGAAGCAGAGACTGAAGGTGAGGTAGACGTAGTCCTCGACGAAGGAATCGATAAGTATGAGGGAAGCTGGTACGAAGAGATTGCCGGCAGAGGTTCGATGGAGATTGGACCCATGGGCGATGGCAAATACTACATTGAAGTCAATTGGGGAAGCAGTGCTGCTGAGATGGCAGCATGGCGTTTCACAGCATTATATGACGATGCATCAGGTGACCTTACCTACGATGACGGTTCATATCAGATGATCACCTTTGATGAGAGCGGCAACGAAAACGTAACCGAGGAAAAGAGTGTTCACGGTGTTCTTCACTTAAACGATGAAGGCAAGATCGAATGGACAGACAGTGCATATGATTCAGATGAGCCTTCTGTATTTGTAAAATGACAGAAGCTTGTAGCTAAGGTCAATGAGAATTTTATCATGAAGAAAAGGCGGGGGAGACCCCGCCTTTTAAGATGTGAACTTTCATTTATCGTAATATGCTCGGAATATAAATAATATTTTAATTCATGTACTTTGGTACGTACTGAAATTTTGTTTTCTATGTGAAAATAAATTGGGTTATTTATGTAGATGTGCCACACATGGCGATTTTCTTAAGTGGGTAACATAATGGGGAGCCTGTAAAGTATCCCGTGCTTGAAAATGGGACAGCAGCTTTCTCTTAAATACAAATTATTCAAGAAACCGTGTTTTGATGAGAGAATGTGTGAGGTGACAATAAGGAGGAAAGTGTTATGGATGTTATGAAGAAGAGGTTGTCCAGGGCAGTGACATTCGTACTGCTATGTCTGTTGACAGCGGGCTGTGGTAAGAGCGGCTATGACATGAAAGAGGTAGCCGGTGCGTACAAGATAATAAATCTTGTGGAGGACGGAGAAGCCAGTGAAGAGTTGATTGCGCTTTTGCCGTATGGTGCCTACATGTATGTGGAACTTAAAGAAGATGGCACCGGATTTATGAACAACAACGGTGAAAAGTCCGATCTGAAGTGGGATGGGAAAACAATAAATTTTCTTGATGACACAGGGAGCGAGGCGGTCAATTATATATACAGTGAAGATGTTATAACTGCATCATATGATGATAACAGTATGGTGCTTCAAAGACTGAATGATGAGGAACTATCTGAGTATAATAAGACCGGCGGTGTGATTGATATTGAAGCGCTGGCAGCAAAGATGTATGGTGACTTGCCGGGGACAGAAGATTCGGCTTCCGGTGATGCGGGAAGCACAGAAGATGCGGCTTTGGGAACTGACACAGATGGCGATGCATCAGCTCAGAGCGACAGATCGTTTTTCCTTCCCGATATGGCAGCCGGACCACATAACAATGCCGGTTATTATGAGATAAATGAGTATTTGGAGAATGGTGAGAGCTATTCAAAGGATGATCTCACAAATGCAGGGATCAGCTTTGATATGATGCTGAATGGAGATGGTACCGGCTATGCGCATTTCCTTGGTGAAAGGTACGACCTTTCCTGGCTTGACGGCACCATAGTTGTTGCGGTAGACAGCGATGTTCAAGAGCTTACTTATACAGTTGCAGATAATAATGGCAGGAATCAGATCACCATTGCAGATGATATAAGCACCATGATATTTGATTACAAGAAAGAGGCTGATGTTACAGGTGCTGCAGAGGTGGCTTATGCAGATGGAGCAGGTTCTGATCAGGCAGGAGAGGTGCAGGAAAACTCAGGTGACGGCTCGTCAAATAGCGGTGAGGCCACTGCAAAGACTGAAAAGCCTGCAGGTGTTCCGGGTGGGGACGGACTAGTCAGCGAGGAAAGGCTGCAGAAGTGCTACGTGTGGCTCAGTGATGTCAAGGCCAGTGAATTTGAGACAACATATGAAGAGATGGTTGACTATATGGGAGTTGACGGAGAATTTGAGAAGGAAGAATACTCCGATCATATGCAACAGAACAGAAGGTATTATTTCTGGAGATCCAATGAGAATGATTACGATTTTATTTATGTAAATTTTGGTGAGGACCAAAACAACCCTGGAGTTTACAAGATTACAGGTTATAACTCAAACGGATTTTCCACAAATGATGCAAAAGAAAAGTATCTGGACGAAGTTAAGGCAGAAGAAGTTGAGAGAAATAAAGCAGCGGCTGCCAACATGAAAACCAAGAGTTTTTCAACTACCATTTATTCCTGGGACAAAGAAGAGAATGTCGTCATCACAGCAGAAATACCTGAGACCGGCTGGACTTATAATGAAAATAACAAAGAGCTTGTGGAATCTGATGATCCAAGTGCATGGCATGCAGGCACCATTGGGTTTAAATTGGAAGATGATGTTGCAGACTTTGACAGGTACAAAGACAAATTTGAAGATTACAGAGAGCTGGATGATCGAGTGATCGGTGGGATCACCATGAAGGGCAGGACCTATAAGAGTGTAGGATATGAATGGACCCAGTATATAGCACAGATTGATGATAAGAGAGCATTGTCAATTTCGATGAAATTCCTGAATGTAGCAGAAGGAACTGCCGCTGATAGGATATTAAACAGCATGAGTATTAAGTGATCACACTGGGAATTATTGCTGCATTATAATATGAGTCATCCAGGCTTTTGTGAGGCAATCCAAAATGATAAAAACCGGTACATTTCATTGGACGAAATGTACTGGTTCTGCATTTTAAGTCATTACTCAGGAACAGGCTCCAATAATCCCTCGCACACCGAGACGGAGAGCAAGTAACATTTAAAAAAACAAAAACAGATATAAGACACCGGGACTCATGCACGTCATGGGCCCCGTATTTTTGCGTCTTGAAATCTTAAGAAAAATTAAGAAATATCGATGGTAAATCTTAAGAAATCTTCATATTTTTTTGTAACATTTTCAAGCGTAATCAGTTCATCTTTTGTTTTCATCTATTTTCGCTCTACATATCTTTTGCAATATTTCTTAATGCCCTTGATGCTTCGCTTTTTTGTCCCAAATCTCCACATCAGTTCCGATTACTTTTGATGTAAACGGCGTTCCATCGTTCTTTTCAAAGTGCTCCTGAGCCATTTTTACATATTTAAACCCGATATACAAAAGCGGTATATTACAGTAGGCAATCAGAATATTGGCAAAATCAGACAAATCCCAAAGCGCGCCAAGATCCATGCCTACAATGGATGTGAGCATTCCAAAGCATATAACAGCTATGTCAATTAGCCGGATAGAATTGATAAATGCTGCACTTTTACTGATTCTGTTTGCACAAATCTCTGAAAAAGACATAAACCCGAGAAGACAGGTGAATGCGAAAAGCCCAAAACAAAGTGATACAAGCAATGCCACTATGCTGTTAAAGGCCGTTCCCGGTGTCAACTCTGCTACAGATGCCAGATACTTTGGAAGCTTTCCAAGTTCGAACCATGCATCGGCCGAATCAGTAAGCCATACTCTGCCCATGATTACAACGAAACCAGTGAGTGTGCAGATTACGATAGTATCAAGGAATACGCCAATGGCCTGAACGCATCCCTGATCACATGGGTGTGCAGCATCTGAAGCAGCTGCCGGCATTGTAATGGTACCTTGTCCTGCTTCATTGGACATAAGACCTCTCTTTACCCCCTGCATGAGTGCCACTCCAAATGCTCCGCCAAAGACAGCTTCCGGCTTGAACGCTTCTGTAATGACAGCATAGAAAAACCATGGAATACGACTGAAGTTAATTATTATCAGGATCAGTACAGTAACTGGTTAATGACCTTATACAATTAAAATATCACAAAATAAAAAACAGGTCTTCTCTGTACACGGATATATATCTGTTTTTCACATATTTCCCTGAATGCTTCTTTTAGTATATCCCATGAAAAAAACGCGAGACGTAATGTCCCACGTTTTAAATCTTATTTCTATAAAACATATTTCCATGAATTAAGCAGACTCTGTACCTTTAGAGGTTGATCTAAGTTAAGCCGGTAAATTATGTCAATATCTTCCAGTCAGTAACTGAGAAGATTCCTCTTGGGATACAACGAATCTCAGGGATAACCGGAAGTCCCATGAAGGAAAGAGTAACGAAAGGCTCCATATCCTTTGGAACACCCATCTCATGGGCTTTGACCGTCATGCGTCTAACTTTCTCACTTACATAGCCCTGATCACGGTCTGAGATAAGGCCCATAATCGGAAGCTCTAAAGTTTCAAATACCTGACCGTGTTCAACCACCGTATAGCCGCCGTGGGTTCTTTCCAGCTCTTTTACTGCAAGAAGAATATCCTCATCGTTATCACCTATAGCGATGATGTTGTGACTGTCGTGGGAAACAGAGGAAGCAATGGCACCGCCTCTTATTCCGAAATCACACACAGCACCTACACCTACCTTGCCGGTATAGTGATGTCGCTCAAAGGATGCAATCTTGCAGATCTTGTCATTTGGAACAAAAATCCCGCCATTTTCGGTTCCAGGAAGAACCATGTCAACACGTTCTGTTAGTATCTCGCCCGGAATCATGCGAATAACCGGAAATGGTTTATTACCGCAATCAATGACCAGCTTCTTGGGATCAACGTGAGCTATATGAACAGTATCCAAAAGCTGTGGAGGACATGTGGCAGGCTGAATGGTCAACATATCGTCAATACGTTTTCCGTTATAGAATACCATCTGGGCATTGAAGTCTTTCAATGAATCCCACACTACGATATCCGCATCAAAGCCCGGTGCAACCGCTCCGGTTCGCCTGAGTCCATAGCATCTTGCCGGTTGAATCGTTGCCATCTTTACAGCTGCAATTGGGCTGATTCCCATACTTACAGCTTTTCTTACACAGTTATCTATATCTCCATCTCTGATGGTATCTTCAATGTGGCGGTCGTCTGTACAGAAACAGAACCCTTCGGTGCTGGCGTTGTTTTCTACAAGTCCTCTTACTATCGCTTCCAGGTTTCTTGCTGCGCTTCCTTCTCGAATCAGACACACGATACCCATGGAGCGCTCTTGCATAACGTATTCATAGGAAGTTCCCTCGTGATCTGTGGATACTCCGGCCAAGGCATAGGCCGCCAGCTCTTCCTTGGTAAGTCCCGGTGCATGGCCGTCTTTAACCTTGCCATCAAAGAGCTCAAACTTGGCATTCATCTCCGGATCGCCATTGATAACAGACTGGGTGTCCATTACCTCTCCCAATCCCAGGACTCTTCGGTTATGGACATAATATTCCATGTCCCTGGCTGTGAGCCTGACTCCGTTGTCGTCCACTGGAGTAGCCGGAACACAGGAAGCAATCATCACATACACATGGGCCGGAGAATACTTGGTCTGATTAAGAAGGTAATCTATACCATCTCTTCCTGCCACATTGGCAGCTTCATGAGGATCCACGATAAATGTTGTGGTTCCATGCTTTGCAGCCTCTGCGATCATAACCTGCGGATTAACCATTGTGGATTCCAGATGCAGATGTGAATTGATAAAGCCGCTGGTCACGTACTTTCCGCTGATGTCCAGCTCTTCTTCTCCCTCGTAGTCACCGATTCCCACGATTATTCCGTTTTTTATAGCGACACTTCCATGCTCAACACGATCTGTAAATACATTGACTATGCTGGCATTCTTCAGAACAAGGTCTGCCTTGATCAGTTTTCTGGCTGCTTTAGAACATGCGTTATATTTTTCCAGCTCCATCGACTGCCTCCACATTTCATCAACTATATTGATTTACGTGTATTTATTAACATTATACCAAGTCAATCAATGAAAGAAAACAGACATAAGCTATACGGGATTCATGCATGCCATGAGTCCCGTTTTTGCTTTACAGATCATATGAAGACTCCAAGCTTCTTGAAAGCAGAGCACCATACGAGACTCTTCCGGATTATGTTTCGATAACAGTTCTTTCATATGATCCGTTTTATGCCGGCGAGCTAGGGCGACCGATAGCGATAAAGTATCGTGTCGGTTATTATTTTTAATCTGCGATTGTTTTTTATTCCTTTCTAACGCATGATATCCCAGATGAGAATCTCTGTTAATGGTTTGTCGTATTATACGCTTAGTACGACAGACCATTTTATTATGAAAAAATGTTTATCGGAATATGCTCAGAAAATACAAGAATAAAATTTTAATTCATGTACTTTAGTACGTATTGAAATTTTATTTTTTGTGGGAAAATATATTGGGATAAATAATGTCTATATGGCATACATAGAGTTTTTCTAAGGAGGGTTAATGATGAGGGGAATGAAACGCATTCTAAAAATGGGATGTGCACTTGTTTTATCTGTAACAATGATATTGTCGCCGTTGCCGCTTGAGAGTAGAAACACAAGGCAGGTTCAGGCTGTAGAGATGCCCGTAAGGTATCAGAGCAGTTTGCGTTTAGGTACTTCTATCGGGGAAGGACGCATTATTGGAGGTTCTAATAACGCAGTTTCAATTGACAATAATACTATTGATCATGTCTACTATGGCAAGTTTAATGGGCAGCCTCTAAGGTGTCGCGTACTTTGTAATGGTGTTGGCACAAAAATTTATAATGCTCCCGGTGACGATAGTTCTAAGATTTTGTTACATTCTGAAACTATCGTTAATAGCGGCTATTATGCAAACTCGACCTCAAATGAGTGGAAGGATTCAAGTGCTAAAGCATGGTTAAATGGCAGCAGCTTTCTATTAAACACAAATAATTTTACATCAATTGAAGAAGGTGCTATTGCCCAAAGTTACAGAAATTCCTTTGAGGCTACTTCTCATAATGGCGTCAAGAGTTACGATGACTCTCTAAACGGTGAAAAGGTATTCGTTTTGAGTTGGTCAGAAGCCAATTATAGCGATTATACATTTGGTGAGAATAAAACAAGAATAAGGAAATATGGGCAAAACGCTTATTCCTGGTGGTTAAGAACCAGGCAGGAAACTACAGGCTATGTATGGTATGTTGATTCACAGGGCGAAAAGAACTGTAAAGATAAAGGCTATACAGCCGGATACTGTCCTGCTTTTGTTGTGAATCCTAATGATATTCTTTTCTCATATATGGTTACTGATTATGACCAATATAACAAAAGCAACTACTATGGTAAAGATTATACCTTTACACTAAGGGATACAGATATAGGTATCAGCGCACCCTACGGTGCAGAGATCGACAGCACCGGAAAAACACTCACGCTTAAATATGATGTTACAGGTTCGCATAAGGGAAATGTCAACAGGCTGTCAGCCCTTGTACTGGATAAAGAGTATAGCCGCAATAACTTTTCCAGCACCAGTATAAAAGATTACCGGCCGTTGACAATAACTGAGGGCAATATCACATCAGGTACCGCTAAAGTTACACTAAACGATAATTACTCTGACACGAGCAAATACTATATATATCTTGTTGCAGAGGACATAAATGGCATCTTTGAAACAGATTATGCCGGAGATCCCGTCAGGATCACTGCTTTCCACCAATGGAATCTTAGTGAAAATAAAGACGGATCTGTAAAGGCAACCTGCAGCAAACACAGCAATGAATCGTATACAGCAAGAATAAGCGTGTCAGGCAAGATTTACGACGGAACTAAAGTTGCAACAGGCAAAGTTGTCAAGGACAGCGGCTTCCCGTCTATTATTACTGCCGGAAGTATATACTACAAGGGAACAGGAACAACTTCTTACAGTGCATCAACAACGCCTCCGACAGATGCGGGAACGTATCAGGCTTATGCCGTGTTTAAGGGTGCATCAGGGGAAAAGACTGCTAAGACAGCATTTACAATAGAGCAGAAGAACCTTGAAAATAATATGGTCGTTCTTACACAAGGCAGCTATGAGTACGATGGCAATTTAAAGATGCCGACTATCAAGGTTAAAGATGGCAGCAGGGAGCTAAGGAAGGATACGGATTATTCCATAAACACATCGAGCGTCCTTTCTGCTAAGGGTATAGGAAGTTACGAAATAAAAGTTGATGGGTGCGGAAATTATAAGGGAAGTGCAAGTGCAGCATGGAGTATCAATAAGCACGAACACAGCTTGTCCAGGACCGCGGCAAAGGCAGCAACAGAAACAGCCCCAGGCAACTCCGAGTACTATTATTGCAGCAAGTGTGGAAAATATTATTCAGATGCACAGGGCAAAAATGAAATCGATAAGGATTCATGGATAATTCCTGCAAAGGGTAACGGAAGCAGCAATAATTCAGGAAGTGGAGCCGGAAATAGTTCCGGAAATAACAACAATAACAGTGGCACAAATGGAGAAGGAAACAACAGCGGCACAGGCAACAATGCAAATGCTGGCGGAAATAGCGGCACCAACACCGGAAATGCTGAAAATACCGGCAACGGTGGGAACAATAACTCAGGAAATAATGGTGGTACTGTAAATAACTCAGGTAGCGGCAACACCGCCACCAATAGCGGAACCGGCACCAGCACAGGCAACAATGCAAATACTGGCGGCAATAGCAGCACCAACACCGGCAGCAACGGTGGAAATAATTCCAACACCGGCAACACCAATGCACCTGCCCCGGCCAAAGTAGGCAAGCCGCTCACTGATCCGGTAACCAAAGCTAATGTAACTGTAGTCTCCGCCGACAGGAAGAACCCGACTGTTGCCTATAAAAAGAATTCTTCCGGCAATGCGAAGACAGTTACAATTCCTGCCACTGTCAAGATTGGTGGAGTAAAGTACAAGGTTGTTGAGATAAGTAAGGGAGCCTTCAAGGGAAAGACCAAGATCACCAAGGTGACGATCGGAAAGAATATCACTAAGATTGGGGCAGAGGCATTCTATGGCTGCATAAATCTTAAGACAGTCTCAGGCGGCGCAGCCGTTAAGAGCGTAGGGGCAAAAGCCTTCTATAACTGCAAGAAGCTCACCAAGGCACCTCTTGGAGCAAAAGTAACAAGCATTGGCGACAGGGCTTTTTATAACTGCTCGTCACTGAACTCCTTTACAATTCCGGTAAATGTTACAAAGCTCGGTAAGGAGTTTCTCGGCAAAACTCCTAAACTGAGGACATTAACTGTAAAGTCCAGAAAGCTGGTAAAAAAGAACATCAAGGCAAAGGCTTTCACCGGAATGGGCAGCAAAAAGACTGTAACCAAAGTTCCTAAGGGAATGACCAAAACCTATAAGATTCTCTTCCAGGGTAAGGGGATGAACAAGAGCATAAAGGTTCAGTAGAGCAAGTAACATTTAAAAAAACAAAAACAGATATAAGACACCGGGACTCATGCACGTCATGGGCCCCGGATTTTTATGCGATTTTTATCGAGATTTTGCCAATATGGGAATATAATATTGATATGAAAAAGATAAATTCAGGCGTGATCATGGTGATCCTGACACTTATAATGTCCGGCTGTGCTTTGCAAACTGACAATGATACTACGGTAAAGCCACAGGTGGATAAGATCGACATGAATCAGAAAACAATCGAGAGAAAAGAAAGAACGGACGAATGGAGTCCGAAGGAAGATCTTAGCACAGTGGTTCAGGGGATAACCCTTGAGCCTTCTAAGTCTGAGCCCATCAGGATCTCTTTTGAGGAGAGAAAGCTGCAGGGCCCCTGGGACAGCTACAAGGGCGGCGCTGAGGCAGAATATGCCTTTGCATCAATTGACGGGGACCAGACAGATGCTGTCCGTCTGGTAGTCGACGGCTTCAATGAGTGGGCTGTGAATACGTCCAAGGATGAGCTTGAAAAGGCTAAGGACAGATGGGACATGTACCATGCATCAGACCCGGATTCCTTCATTGCGCTCACACCCTGGGTAGGGTTGAAGCTTACAAGGAGTGATACCTCCATCATCAGTTTTGTGACGACTATAAGGCGATACAACAGGGATTATGAGCCTGACGACGATTTTCTTAATGGCCATACCTATGATGCCCAGACGGGAAAAGAACTGCTTTTAAACGATTTTGTAACGGATCCTGAAAAACTCTCTGACGTGCTTACAAAAACCATGGCAGTCAAGTGCTTAAAATACTCTGATGAAAAGAAGGAAATCTATCTGGATGAGGGATTTAAGAAGAGAGTTCGGGACAGTGTAGCAGGCAGCAGAGATGACGGCCTCTTTGCCTGGAGCGTTGGCCCCACAGGATTTGTCTTTTACTTGGCTGATCCGTTCTATAAAGAGGACTATCTGTACTATCAGGTGGAGGATTTCTTTGTACCCTTTGAGCTGTGCAGGGATTTTCTGAGCGCGGACCTCGATGCGCCCTATGACTACGTAAGCTCTTTTCCCAAATATTATCTTACTGAGATCTATGGGGAGAATGTTCCGGAGGGAGTCGGTGGCAAGACCTGGTTCAGCCCCTACAGCGTTCAAAAGGACGGCCAGAAATATCTGTATTTGTCCGGTGACAACGAACTGGATACCTATAAGGTTGCGGACGGCGGACTTCAATTTGTTGGAAGCGTCACAGGTAATATATATGATGGTTATCATTACACTTACGAGTCCATTATCGATCCGGGGAACATTGAGATGGAGGCAGAAGCATTCCTTTTGGTGGAGCTTTTGCAGCTGAGAGCAGATGCCGTTATCGGGAAGGACGGAGCCCCTGAGTATAAGGAGCTTTTCAAGCCGGAGTACAACGTGTTTCCAATGATGGTACTTGAAGAGTTTGAGGCTGAGGTGTTCTCTGATGAGAAGGATGCCACCCCAAAAAAGAAAGTGTTAAAACCCTATACGGAACTGTATTTTCTAAGAACCGACGCAAAGACCTTTATAGATCTTGAAATTGAAGGAAATGAGGGGATATGCAGGTTGTATATCACGGGAAATTATGAAGACGGTTTCATGGTCAATGGATATCCTGCAAAAGAAGTCATCCAGGAAGAGTTATTTTTTGAAGAGTAAAAAAATGAATACAAAAAGATCA
>JAEEGF010367238.1_pt1 | contig 17217 bp, 11 predicted proteins | sample 9134171 | NCBI WGS metagenome assembly JAEEGF01 (sample SAMN16246542, study PRJNA631951) | gut metagenome | biome: gut microbiome; feature: rumen; material: AP-attached | host: Bos | place: Iran: Karaj | collected 2018-10 | reverse complement strand
TGTGAGAAGACAGAAGATGAAATAAGGATGAAATACTTACTACTATTAAAAAGGTTATTAAAAAAGAAAAGTTACATAGCCATGCTTTTGGTGGTGCCATTGATGGTGCTTATGCTAAATGCTATGAGCGCTGCACCATCGGGGCTTATGACAATTGGCATCTACATCCCAGGTGACGATAGTTGCTCCAAATGGCTGAAAGAGAATCTGGAATCCAATCCAGGCAGCCTGCTCTTTAAGTTTTATGACGATGCAGATGCAGTGGTGAAGGATGTTGAGTCTCAGCAGCTTACCGAAGGGTGGATTGTGCCCGAGGATTTGGATACCCTTGTGGATAACATGGCAACAAAGGGCAAGACCAAAACAAAGATAGAAATTGTTATCCGAGAAAGTGGTCTTACACACATGCTTGGCAGGGAGGTCCTCTCCAGCAGGGTTTATCCTATGATTGCCAGACAAATGGCTATTTACTATATTTCAAAAAATGTGTACGGTGACAATCCTACCGAGGACCAGTTGAATCATATCATCGAAACATATGATAATTACGAGATTAATGGCAATCTTTTTGAGATGGGCTATGTTGATGGCACAGACAATTCATCTGAAGATACTAACTATCTGATGATGCCTCTTCGTGGAATCCTGGCATTGTGGCTTCTCCTTTGTGGAATAGCTGCATCTATGTATTATCTGGAGGATGAGGCAAACGGCTTGTTTATCTGGTGGAAGACCAGGTTCTTTGTACTCAGAGATTTGCTGTACTATCTGGTTATAATTTTTATTCCGACAATAATGGTACTTGTTGGCTTGTACTGGGGAGGAGTTTTCACATCCCTGGGAAGAGAGATTGCGACCATTGCTGCATATGATTTTGTTGTCATCGTGGTGGCCATTTTTATAAGAGAAATCATTCACAGCATTAAGGGACTTGGAATCGTTACACCGATTCTTATCATGGCATCGGCAATGCTTTCGCCTGTGTTCATCGACTTCAAAGAAGGTCGTATGTTACAGCGATTTTGCCCAACATTCCACTATTTATATAGCATCCATGATTTATACTATTTAAAAAGTTTATTAATTTATGGTATTGCTTTTTTAATTTTATGGTATATAATTAATACCATCAAACGACACTCGAAGTGAGAGGGAGGAAGATTTATGTTTTGTACTAAATGTGGATTTGAGCTTAGCGCCACAGCAAAGTTCTGTCCAAAGTGTGGAACTCCAGCAAAGCAGCCTGTAGCTCCAGCACCACAGGAAACTCCTGTTGAGGAGCCACAAGTAGAAGAGGTTCAGGCTGAGGAACCAATTGAGGAAGAGCCAGTAGAAGAGGCTCCAGTTGCTGAAGAGGCTCCTGTTGAAGAAAATACAGAAGAAGTTCTTACAGTAGATGAAGTGCTTTCTGAGCAGACTGCACAGGCGGAGGAGCAGCCAGTAGTAGAAGAAGCTCCAGTAGAGCAGCCTACTCCACAGCCTGCTCCAGAGCCTGCTCCACAGTGGTCACCAATTCCACCAGCTGAGGAAGCGCCAGCTCCTAAGAAGGGCAAGAAAGGAATTATCATCGCTATTGTTGTAGTGGTTGTAATTGCACTTCTTGCAGTAGGCGGATTCTTCGCATATAAATTCATCAACAACCCTGCAAAGATGCTTTCTAAAGCAATCGACAATCAGTCAGGTAGCCTTGTTGAGGAATATGAAGTTAGCTACAATTCCATCCAGGATTCATACGCTGATTTAAATGGCGATATGACACTTTCTGTAGATGTTACACTTGGCGACAAAATCAAGAGCCTTTTAGCAGACGAAATGGGCATGACTGCTGCTGATATTTCTTGGTTCAATAGCGCAGGTGCAACAATCGCTATGGATGTTCAGGATAAGTCATTAGGACTTGATGTAGATGCAAGCATCAATGGAACACACATCACTACATTCCAGGCACTTATTGATGCTAATGCAGGCGAGGCTTACGTCTCAGCCCCAGAAATCATTTCTGATGCATCATTCATTGCTGGCTCAGATTTTGACAAGCAGGAAATTGTAAAGGCAATCGCTGATTACACAACACAGCTTTCAACATACGCAGAGACATATCCAACACCTGCTCAGATGAGCACAACAGCTGATAACTACGCAAGCATCATCAAGAAGGATCTTGCAGGCGCTGATATCACAAAGGGCAAAAAGGAAATCAAGGCAAGCGGCGTAAAGGCTACATACACAGAGCTCGCTATCACAATCGACGCACAGACAGATGCTCAGCTTACATACGATTTAGCTGAGGCATTCGAGGAAGATGATGACCTTAAGGAAATGCTTATGCCATTCCTCGAGGCAGAAATTCAGTCAGATGAGTATTCTGAGTACACAGATGCAGAAGAGTACTGGGATGACATCACATCAGATGTTTCAGATGCAAAGAAGGATGCAAAAAAGACATTAGAGAAGATTGAAAAGAATCCTAAGAAGAACAAGGATGTTGGTGTTCTTTATGTTTACCTTGATAGCTCATTCAACGTCAAGGGTATCTCATATGACGATGATGCTGATGGCGAAGTATTTACATTATACATGCCAGAGGATGGCGCTGATTCAGGTCTTAAGCTAAAGATTGTTGATTCAGAGGGTGAAACACTTACAATTGATGGTAAGGGCACATCACAGGATGAGTTCTTAAACGGAACATACACAGTTGCATTGGATGACGAAGAGTACTTTACTGTTGATGTTAAGAACTTCGATCAGAAGACATATAGAAAGACACGCGGTGTAAACGCAGAGTTCCTTGTTACACTTGGCGAAGGAATGACAGAGTCAATTTACGAGGATGACATGCAGTTCCTTGCACTTGCTCAGTACGATTTCGTAGTTCAGGCAGAAGGCACTACTGGCAAAATCGACATGAACGTAATGGCAGACAACGATTCACTTCTTCAGGTAAATCTTTCATACTCAATGGAAGATGTGCCAGATATGTCAAAGGCCGGAACAGTTTACGATCTTGAAACTATGGATTCAGAAGAGATGATTGACCTTCTCAAGATTGTTGATTTGTCATCAACAGTTAGCAACCTTGAGGCAGCAAAGGTACCTAGCGAATACGTTGAGGTTCTCAAGACAATCAGTGAGACATTAAAGTCTGGCGATGATGAAGCTATCTACATGATGATCCTTGGCTTGTACGGATATGATAGCTATTACGATGATTACTATTATGATGATTATTACTACGATGATTATTATGATGACTACTACGATGATTACTACTATGAGGATGAATCATACGATTCATACGGTTGGTACTAATTAGAATGGTAAAAATAAAGCATAGCAGTTACGGCTGCTATGCTTTTTTGTATTCTCTAGGAGTTTTATTGTATTTGCGTTTGAACTGACGATTGAAGTGGGAAAGATTTTCAAAGCCAACTTGCTGGGATATGGTAAGGATTGTCTCTTCTGATTCTAAAAGCAGGCGGGATGCCATGGAAAGCCTGTAGTCGTTCAGATATGTGATGAAGCTTACGCCGAAGGCCTCCTTGAAAAATCGCATAAAATGAGATTCCGAAAAACCTGACAAATCTGCCATTTCGGCAACAGTGATTTGATTACCATAATTCAATTCTACATATTTGATGACAGGCTTTAGCTTGTCGATTTTCTTTTTATTCTTTGTATTGATCTTATCTTCATAAAGCGTTACCAAATTAAATAGAAGCAGATATAGATTCCCCTTAATGGCCAACCCCCAGGCCCCTTCTCTGTGGCTTGAGATGTTGTCGTTGCTATCCAGATATTTCTTTATACTTTCATATCCGGTGACTCCAGGCCTAAAAACTTGGGGAATATCCACGGTGTTTTCGAAAAATGGCATGAGAAATCTGTCGTAGAATTCGTCTAAGTTAGAGGCAAACATCTTTGAATCAAAAATGATATTTTCATATTCCATAGAATTATCCGAAAGCTGATAAATCCCGTGGACCTTGCCTGGCAAAATAAACGCTATATCCCCGGCAGCTACAGTGTTTTCATTTCCGTCGATGATAATGATGCCGGCACCCTTTTTTATATAGATAAACTCTGCATCCTCATGCCAGTGAAGTGGCACCGAATCAAAATCTAGCGGAATAGTACAAGGATATGTGTTGTATGGAATGTTGTAGTCAAAGTGGCTAGTAACCTCATGTATGGACTGATAATCATTAATATTAATCATATGTCTATCTCCTATAATGATAGAATAGTATCACTTTATAGTGGGTTTGTGCAAGTAATAGCCCATATATGAGCAGTATAATCCAAGTAAATGATAACTAATTAATCACCGAGGAGGGTAATTATGACTGCAAATGAGTATATTAAGATTCGATTTGGTCGCCACATGGATCAGTGTACAAATGAAGAGATTTATGTTGGCTTACTTGAGTATGTAAAAGATAAGGCTAAGAGCAAGGAGATTGCCGGGGGCAAGAAAAAGCTCTATTACATCAGCGCTGAGTTTTTGATTGGTAAGCTCCTTTCAAATAACCTTATTAATCTTGGATTATATGATGAAGTTAAGGCGGAGCTTGAGGCTTGTGGCAAGTCTCTTGCAGAAATAGAGGAGATTGAGGTTGAACCTTCACTTGGAAATGGTGGACTTGGACGTCTTGCAGCTTGCTTCCTTGATTCAATTGCAACACTTGGTCTCAATGGTGATGGTGTTGGATTGGCATACCACATGGGACTTTTTAAGCAGGTCTTCAACAACAATTTGCAGAACGAGGAACCAAACCCATGGATGTCAGAACACAGCTGGATGACAAAGACAGAGCGCACATACCAGGTAGATTTTGGTGGCTTCAACGTAACATCTCGTATGTATGATATAGATGTAACTGGCTATGATTCAGTTACAACAAAGCTCCATCTTTTCGATGTAGATACAGTAGATGAGTCAATTATTAAAGATGGAATTAATTTCGACAAGAGCGAATTTACAAAGAATCTTACATTGTTCTTATACCCAGATGATTCTGATGACAATGGTAGATTACTTCGTGTTTATCAGCAGTATTTCATGGTTTCAAATGCTGCTCAGCTCATCCTTGATGAAGCTGTAGAAAAGGGATCAAACCTTTATGATTTAGCAGATTATGCTGTAATTCAGATTAACGATACACACCCATCAATGGTTATACCGGAACTCATTCGACTCCTTCAGATTCGTGGGCTTACAATGGACGAGGCAATTGATGTGGTTTCAAAGTGCACAGCTTACACAAACCACACAATCCTCGCAGAAGCCCTTGAAAAGTGGCCTATCCACTTTATGATGAAGGCTGTTCCACAGCTCATGCCTATCATTCGTGAGCTTCACAACCGCATTGCAAAGAAGGTTGCAGACCCAGATGTTGCCATTATCAAGGATGGTCTTGTACACATGGCACACATGGACATCCACTATGGCATTTCAATCAATGGTGTTGCTGCTCTTCATACAGAGATTTTAAAGGAGACAGAGCTTCACAAGTTCTATGAACTCTATCCTGAAAAGTTTAACAACAAGACAAACGGAATCACATTCCGTCGCTGGTTACTATATTGCAACCCAGAGCTTTCTAAGCTTATCGAAGAGCTTATTGGTCCTGGTTTCAAGAAGGATGCTACAGAGCTTAAGAAGCTCGAACAGTACATGAATGACGATGCAGTTGTTCAGCGCTTCCTTGATGTAAAGAATACACGCAAGACTGTTCTCAAGAACTACCTTGCAAAGACACAGGGTATCGAAATCGACGACAACAGCGTATACGACATTCAGATTAAGAGACTTCATGAGTACAAGCGTCAGCAGATGAACGCCCTCTACGTAATCAACAAATATTTTGAAATCAAAGAAGGCAAAAAGCCTGCGCGTCCAATCACAGTTATCTTTGGCGCAAAGGCTGCACCTGCTTACGTTATCGCAAAGGATATCATTCATCTTATCCTCTGCTTATCAGAAATCATTGCAAAGGATCCAGAGGTAAGCCCATATCTCAAGGTTGTTATGGTTGAAAACTACAACGTAACACTTGCAGAAAAGCTTATCCCAGCCTGCGATATCCACGAGCAGATTTCCCTTGCTTCAAAGGAAGCATCTGGTACTTCAAACATGAAGTTCATGCTCAACGGAGCCGTAGCAATTGGAACAATGGATGGCGCCAACGTAGAAATGCACGAATTTGTAGGTGACGACAACATCTACATCTTTGGCGAAGATTCAGACACAGTAATCAAGCGCTATGCCGAAGCATCATATGTATCACGCGACTACTACGAAAAGGATGCAAACCTCAAGAAGTGCGTAGACTTCATCGTATCAGACGAGCTTCTTGCAGTAGGCCAGAAGGAGAACCTTGAGCGTCTCTACAACGAACTCCTCAACAAGGACTGGTTCATGACCTTCCCTGACTTCAAGGACTACTGCCAGACCAAAGAAAAAGCCTTCGCCGACTACGAAGACCGCCTCACATGGGGCCGCAAGATGGTTAAAAACATCGCAAACGCAGGCTTCTTCTCAAGCGACCGCACCATCGCCCAGTACAACGCCGACATCTGGCACCTATAAACCATGCACCACCCAAGGACTACAGCTGGCCCCATCTACCTGCCCTTCTACAAGGTAAATTGGCCCAGCCAGCCCTCCCCTACGGGCCCGACCACCAGGTCCCTCCAAGGAACATCGCATGAATATTATGTTTTTCTAAGGTACAAGGAGAACACACTAATTTGTGGTGTCTTTTGCAGGTCTGTACATTTTCTGAATCTGTATGTCTATGGACGGACACACAGTTCTTGATTATGATATGGATTTCAAAAACTATGGATACCTTTGGGTGATTTTGGAATGAGCATAGTAGAACAAAAAGAGATATTTGATATGGATGAGCAGCTGCCGCTAGGACGGCGGCAGCAGTGGTCACTTGAAACACGACGTTGAATGTGCCACGGTGCTCATACATACAAATATCTCTTTTTTAGTTCTACTTAGCGAATGTAATATGAACCCAAGGTACCATAGCTTTGGAAATCCATATTTATAAATTAAAGTGTCCGTCCTAGCCTATACAGATTCAGAAAAAGTTCATCCCGCAACAAGACACTCACAGTGTGTTCTCCTTTTGTACCAAGAAAAACTATAATATTCGCGAAATCGTCCCGTAGGGGGACCTGGTGGTCGGGCATGTAGGGGAGGGCTGGCTGGGCCAGTGGGAATAGATGGAAAAGGGCAGGTAAGATGGGGCCTAGATATTGATTTTGAGGGGAGTGCATGGTAAAATAGCTTCTAGTTGTGGCTCAGGGGAGCCGGAGATTAGGAGGAAGTTTTTATGAGCACAGTGACTATTGTACTCATCGTTATTGCGGTTCTTATGGTTGCCGCAATCGTTGTATTATATTTTCTTGGTAAGAAGGCACAGGATAAGCGTGCAGAGCAGCAGGATCAGATGGATGCAGTTGCACAGCAGGTTTCAATGCTTATCATTGATAAGAAGCGCATGAAGCTTAAGGAAGCTGGTCTTCCAGAGGCAGTTGTTGCTGCTACACCATGGTACGCTAAGAATTCAAAGATTCCAGTTGTTAAGGCTAAGGTTGGCCCACAGATGATGACTCTTATCTGCGATGCAGAAATCTTTGATGAGGTTCCTGTAAAGAAGGAAGTTAAGGCTACAGTTTCTGGTCTTTACATCACAAAGGTAAAGGGAATCCGCGGTGGCAATGCTACTCAGGATACAAAGAAGAAAAAGGGACTTCGTGCTTGGGCACTTCGCAAGCAGAAGGAGCTTGATCAGGAAACAAGAAAGAATAAATAAGTTTTTATTAACACCTCGGCTAAAAAATGGCCGAGGTGTTTTATTTGTCTAAGAAAAGTGATAAAATGGCGTTACTAAGATAATTTTCAGACAACTTAGTTTGGGAGGAACGAGGATGAATTTTAAGATTAATAAAGCCATCTTGTCACTTTTTGTTTTAGCTTTTGCTATTGTGCTTATGCCACATATTGATGCAAAGGCGGCTACTCAGGAGGAATATCAGATTTATTCGCAGGTTTTAAATGCTGATTACTATGCAGCTATGAATCCTGATGTGGCGGCAAAGGCAGATGGTAGTTACATATATTATCTTGAGCATTACATTAAGTACGGTGTGTACGAGGGCCGAAACGCCAGCGGTACATTCAATGCTACCGACTACATGATCAAGAATCCTGACCTTGCTGCAGTGTTTGGAAATAACATGCCAGCATATGTTGTTCACTATGTATTGTCTGGAAAGGCAGAGGGACGCGATGGCACTCCTTCAGTTGGTGCTTTGGCAACAGATATGCCACAGAGCTACACTTTGCTTGGAGCCTACACAACAGAGTATGATCCAAATGCAGCTAGAGGCCATAATATCGAAGTGGCCGCAGAAAAGGTAGATGGTACCGTGGTGGCACCAGGTGCAACTTTCTCAGCATCAAATTCAATTGGTAAGCGTACATCAGCAAATGGTTTTGTTGAGGCGCCAGTGTTCATTAATAAACAACATGCAACAGGAATCGGCGGAGGCGTTTGCCAGGTTTCTTCAACCATATATGCAGCCATGAAGACTGCAGGAATTAAAGCAACTGAAAGACATCCTCATTCTCTTCCGGTTTACTATCTGCCAGAGGGATGGGATGCCACAATTTCATGGGGCTCACTAGATCTTAAGTTTGTGAATACATACGATTCAAATATAGTAGTATTTGTTTTTGCAGATGAGGGACATCTTACAGCGGCACTTTATTTGCAAAATTAAAGGTTTTCGCACAATTAATTGTAGTCACGGTCTAAGAATCATGTTATAATACGCCCCAACAGGGTAAAATTCCGATTTTACCAGTAGGGGAAAGGATTCCCCTACACAGCTTAGGGCTGCAAAATGGATTTTGACCAAGGGGAAGAATAAGTGGAAGAATTGTTGAGTAAGCAAGCTCCGGAAGTACAGGAACTTATCAAAAACGTAAACAAGTATCGAAAGGTGGATAACGAAAAACACCTTAGCTTTGCTTGCGATTTGTTTGATTTAGCACAGGAATGCGGAAACGAGGATTTAAAGGATTACGCAAGCTGTGCTCTTGGCGATGCATGTTGCCAAAATCAGGACTATTCGCAAGCTTTATATTACATGTCGGCGGGCGTTCGAGGCCTCGCCAAAACAGACGAATACGAGCTCTTATGTAGATGCTACAATGAGCTAGGTATTATTTTCAGAAGTGAAGGTCATTTCATCACTAGCGAAGATTATTTCATTAATGCCATGGAAATCGCCAGGGCACACAGATTGTACGCCATTGAAGCTATGGCGTGTTCTAATTTTGCTTCTCTTTGCGAGGAAATGGAAGCTATCGAGAGAGCACTAGAATATCATTATCGTTCCATTGAATGTTGCAGTTTCATAGATGACGAAGATTTCAAGCTTAGTATTATGGCTGGGGATTACGCTTTTATTGTAAAGCTATATGTAATCCTTAAGGATGAGGAAAGCGCGGATCAGGCACTTGCTGAGATGGAAAAGATAATTGTAAAATACCCAGATATAAATGATCTTTTCGATATTAGAATTGCCAGATACGTATATTACAAGTTTAAAAATGACACAGCAAAGATTCAGGAAATGAAGGCTCTTTGCCTGGAGTCATTCTATGCTTGCCAGGAATATATTGTTTATTTCGATGAGGCTAAGCAGCTTATTGAAATACTCACAGAAGAAAAAGACTATGAGGAACTTCAAAAGATGTATGATAGGACTGAACAGGTTTTATCAAAAGACGATTTAATAAATCTAAGACTATTCCTTGAAGAGTACAAGATTAAAATGTACGAAGCTTTGGGCGACAAAGAACGCCTCATGGCTAGTTACAGCAACTACTATAGATACAATACAATCAAGACAGTGGACAACAAGCGCTCATTCCTGACCACTTTGCGTCTGCGTTCTGAGCTTGCTCAGCAGCGTACAAAGAATCTGTTCCTTTCAGCAGCAGCGGAGACAGATCCTCTTACAGGAATTGCCAACAGACTGAAGCTCAATACAGTCATTGATGAGCTATTTGTATTGGCAAACGAGCAGGGCAAGACACTTGCTGTTGAAATGATGGATATCGATTTCTTTAAGGAAGTTAATGACACATACGGTCATGCAAAGGGTGATGAGCTTTTAGTGATGCTTGCAAACATCTTAAAGAGTGTTGAAGATGACAAGATCTTCGTGGCTAGATATGGTGGTGACGAATTCATCATTTACTACTACGACATGACTGATGAGGAGATAAAAGAAGTTGCTCGTCATATACAAAGGTCCATGGAAATCGCTGGCGAAGCACTTGGAGTAGGAAAGATTACAGTTTCACAGGGAATTGTTAATCACATCCCAAGGCCACTCAATAGAGCATGGGATTATATGAATGCTGCAGATTTAGCATTGTATTTTGTTAAGAACCATGGCAAGGCAAATGCTCGAATCATTCACAGAGCTACAGAATTAGAGACTCTTGCGTGGGACAAAGTTTTTTGACTTTTAAACAAGTAATTATTAAAATATTTATAACCAGACAGAAGGCTAAGCTTGGTCTTCTGTCAATTTATGTAAAGGGGTTTTTTGTATGGCAAAATTGTACTATTATTATGGAGCTATGGGTTCTTCAAAGACAGCTAATGCCCTTATGACTCATTTCAACTATCAGGAAGTTGGTCAGAATGCGCTTTTAGTTAAGCCAGAAATGGATACTAGATTCGGCGAGCGAGTTGTTCGCTCTAGAATCGGCTTGGAGAACGAATGCATCTTCCTCGAGGATTTGATAAAAATGCCTGAGGAGGAAATCAAAAAATATGATTGCATCATTGTTGATGAGGTACAGTTCGCAACCCCTGAACAGGTTGATTTTCTATCTGACATAGTTGATTTTATGGATGTGCCTGTTGTTGCTTATGGCCTTAGAGCAGATTTTAGAAATAAGCTCTTCCCAGGCTCAGAACGACTTATCACAATTGCTGATGTTATTCACGAGGTTAAAACAGTGTGCTGGTGTGGACGTAAAGCCACCTGCAACACTAGATATAACGAAGGCGGAGTTGTACGCTCAGGCCCACAGGTTATGCTTGGAGCAAACGACTCCTATGTGGCACTCTGCCGCAAGCACTTTAAACTGGGACAGCTTGCCCCAGATGAGAAAGAGGAGAGTTAATGACTTTTAGCTTTGCAATTACAGTAATATTTTGGTTATATGTTATTTTTTGGATACAGGTGCCAGGAATGCTCCTTGTGGAGTTCCTTTTGCCTAGACGATTAAAGGCATACACCAGACTTTTATCTGGATTCTTTCTAGGCTTCATCTGTCTTGCTACCATTTATTTTATCGAGTCAATAATCGGCGTTAATGGCCTTATTGCCATAGCTGGTCCAGTCCTTTCTGTGATAGCTTTTATCCGTTATTTCAAAAAGGGACGCCCATCAGTTTACAATGCCTATGAGCATTTTAAATGGCTTGGAATAATTATATTTGGATTTATTTTTATAGTTTCTACTATCAATTTCCAGCTTAAATATGCAGGCGCCTTATCAGGACAGACTACTCAGGTTTACCACGATTTCCTTTTTCATACAGGAAACATTGTATCCTTGAGTCACTCTTTCCCAAATGGAGATATTAGAATCTCTGGCCTTACATTTTATTATCATTATTTTTATGAGCTTATTTTTGCCATGTGCAAGCACATCTTTGGTATGGATGCCTTCAGGCTATACATGAATGGCAATGCTTTGATTTGCGCGTGGCCACTTACTCTTGCCATGATGATTGTAGGTGAGAGACTTCGTGGTGATAGAAGTATTCGTGGCGTTAGATATTATTCTTACTATGCAGGAATGCTTGTTTCTTGCATTTGTTTGCTCCCTGTAAATGTTGTGGGAGCAAAGCTTCCAACATCTTGGTTGAATAATCATTTGTTTGGAAATGGAAATGCCATGGGACTTGCACTTTCTATCACAGTCCTATTGGTAGATGTTTTAGTAGATGTTTGGTACGACAAGTTCTCTGTCAGAGTGATGATAGCAATCTATCTTTTAGCTGCTACAGCCACTGGCTTCAAGGGAACAACAGGAATCGTCCTTGTGACAATTTCTTGGTCAGTATTTATTATCGAATCAATCCTAGTTAAAAAGATACACATGCCTAGATTCTTCTATGTATTTAGTGAATCTCTTGGATTTGTACTTACATACATGATTGTTACTGTTGGTCTAAATCCATCTGGTTCAAACAACAGAGCTATGGAGATTACACCAGCAGGTACTCTTGACGCAAGCCGTGTAGGTCAAGTTTTCTCAAAGCTTGGTCTTGACTACATGGCATTTCCATGGGTGATTATTGCTGTTCTTCTTTGCATTGTATGTATTGTTGGGCCTTGCATTTTAGCATTTACAGCCTTTGCCTATAGCAAGTTTAAAACACTTGTAAAAGACAATGTCATTGGCGACATCTTTGATTGGTTCGCTATTGGTTCCGTGATTATCGGCGTGGTAGCTTTTTGTTCAGTTAGCGTGCCAGGATTGTCTCAGGGATATTTCGTTATTACAAATGCAGCTTTTATCTTCTACGGTGCAATGAAATATCTCATAGACAACAAAAAGACATTGATTTCATATGTCACATATCTTTTCTTTGGCATTGGAACAGCATTTTTAATAATTGATATCGGATATTTTTGCTACGACGATATCAAGCAAGAGGCTGTTTATGAATCAGAGGCTGGCGACCGTCAGGATCTTGTTTCTGCTGATACAATGGAAGCTTATTTATGGCTTAGAGACAACACACCAGAGGATGCTGTGGTTGCTGTAGATAGATTCACAGAGGATTTAGATTACAGAAGCATCTATTTCTACTGCAGCGCTTTTTCTGAGCGTCAGGTATATATAGAGGGCTACGACTATTCTGACATCACAGAAAAGCAGGTTGAGGCAATGCTTTCTATCAATGAAAAATTCTTTAGCGAGGATACTGCAGTTGCAGAAGCGGCTATGGAAATGAGTGGCGTTGATTATCTGGTTGTTACCAAATTAAATCATCCGGATTATCAGGAGGATAGCCCAAAGTTAAAACTAGTTTTTAGTAATGACGATGTTAGCATTTATAGATATTATTCTGATGGCGGTATGTCTGCTGTTAATTATTAATTTTGAGAGGTGCTTATGAAGGAATTAGAGTATCCATTTGATAGCGATTATTTACTATCAAAGAAAAAGAGAATTAAAAAAGAGCTTCTTGCTACAGACACAAAGTTTATAGACAAGAAGATTGCAGTTCTTGGCGGAGGCACTACTGCCAATATTATTCTTATGCTTGAATTGTTCTTGCTTAACAATGGCATTCGTCCAGAGTTTTACGAGAGTGAATACAACAAGTATTATGAGGATGCTGTATTTCCTAATCCTGAATTGGAAGAGTTTGCACCTGACATCATTTATGTGTGTACTAGCAATCGCAACATCACAAGCTACCCAAATCTCGCAATGGATAGGGCAGCAGTTGATGAACTTTTAGATGCACAATACGCAAAGTTCGAAACAATCTGGAAGACACTTGCTGAAAAGTACAATTGCCCAATCATCCAGAACAATTTCGAAATGCCTTTATTCAGACTTCTTGGCAACAGAGATGCATACGATTACCGTGGTTCCATGAACTTTATTACTCGTTTGAATCAGCGCATGTATGACTATGCAATGTCTACAGAGAATTTTTATATCTGCGATATCAATTACATCTCAGCAGATTACGGTTTAAAGGAATGGTCTGATCCATTCTACTGGTACATGTACAAATACGCTATGTGCGTTCCCGCAATCCCATCACTTTCTTTCAATGTGGCCAACATTATCAAGTCACTTCTTGGAAAGAATAAAAAGGGCTTTGTTCTTGATTTGGACAACACTCTTTGGGGCGGCGTTATCGGTGACGATGGTGTTGATGGCATTGTCCTTGGTCCAGAGGAAGCTGAGGGACAGGCATACACAGAGTTCCAGCGTTACCTTAAAGCACATCAGCAGCTTGGCATAATATTAAATGTAGATTCAAAAAATGATATGGAAAACGCCATAGCTGGTATTAACCATCCGGATAGTGAATTCCAGGAAAAGGATTTCATTTCAATTAAGGCGAACTGGGATCCAAAGGATAAAAACTTTGCAGATATTGCATCAGAGCTTACCCTTCTTCCAGAAAGCTTAGTATTTGTTGATGACAATCCAGCAGAGCGCCACATTGTAACAGAACAGCTTAAGGGCGTATGCGCGCCAGAGCTTGATAATGTGGTTCACTATATCCAGACAATCGACCGCTCAGGCTTCTTTGAAGCAACAAACATTTCAGCGGACGATTTAAAGAGAAATGAAATGTATCAGGAGAACGCTGCAAGAGCTAAGCTTCAAAGCAGCTTCACTGATTATGGCCAGTATCTTGACTCATTAGAGATGCAGGCAGAAATAGATAGCTTTGCGCCAGTTTATATGGCTCGTATTGCTCAGCTTACAAACAAGTCAAATCAGTTCAACCTTACAACAAAGCGTTTCACTCAAACAGAAATTGAGGAGACTGCAGCTGATTCAAACTATGTCACTCTTTACGGAAAGCTTATTGATAAGTTTGGCGATAACGGTGTTGTTACAGTTGCTATTGGCCATGTTGATGGCGATGTTTGTGACATTGACCTTTGGCTTATGAGTTGCCGTGTTCTTAAGCGTGACATGGAATTTGCCATGATGGACGAATTGGTAGCACGCCTTAAGGCTCGTGGAGTTAAGGAGCTTCGAGGTCATTATCTTCCAACAGCTAAAAACAAAATGGTTAAGAACTTCTACGGAGATATGGGATTTACACTTGTGGAAGAAAAGGAAGATGGCTCATCAGATTGGACTCTTGACTTAAGTGGTTACGAGAATCAGAATAAGCACATTAAAATGAATTAGGAATATTATGATTAAAGACATTTTAACAAACAAAAAATTAATACAGAAACTTGCTAAGAACGATTTCAAGCAGAAGTTCGCAGGCTCAACACTTGGCGTCATTTGGGCTTTCGTTCAGCCAATCATTACAATCCTTGTATACTGGATTGTTTTTGATAAGGCTCTTAATCAGGGAACACAGGGTACAAAGGCTGGCATCAGCGCTCCATTTGTACTGTGGCTTTCAGCTGGTATCGTTCCATGGTTCTATTTTAGCGAGGTACTCTCAGCAGGTACCGTTGTTCTTCATGAGTACAATTATCTTGTTAAGAAGGTTGTATTCCCTATCAACGTTTTGCCTGTTGTAAAAGCAGTGTCATCCCTTTTTGTACATGGCTTCTTTGTATTATTTACTTTGCTTGTTTATCTGTTATACAGATTTCCAATTACACCATATATTTTACAGGCCCTTTATTATTCATGTGCCATGATGGTACTTACAATCGGACTAATCTATCTTACAAGCTCACTTTGCGTATTCTTCAAGGATATGGCTCAGCTTGTAAATATACTTTTACAGGTAGGCATCTGGGCAACACCAATCATGTGGAACTTTGATGCCATGGTTGACAAGATCCCAAACTGGTTAAGCATTGTTCTACAGCTCAACCCAATGTACTACATCACAAGTGGCTATCGTGACAGCTTTATTGGACAGATAGGATTTTGGGAAAAGCCAGGCTTAACACTTTATTTCTGGTGCTTTACAATCGTTATTTTCCTTCTTGGAACACACGTATTTAAGAAGCTCCAGCCTCAGTTTGCAGACGCTTTGTAAAGACTACAAATTGTATAAATTATAATGGCAGATTTCGGACAATATTTTTGTTCAAGGCTTGCTGTCAGACAATTGAATTAGTGGTAAAATATTAGTAACTTGATAAAGGGGGCCTGAATATGAAAATACCACGTTTTTTCAAAGCAAGAAGAGCCGTCGCTGTCAGCATGGTGACCTTGCTATTGTCTCTGGTTTTCTTAAACGAATTCTATTATTTACCAGCAAATGCTGATGAGGATATTGTGGTGCAGGTAGTAGCTCACAGAGGCTACTCAGGTATGTACCCCGAAAATACCCTTAGTGCCTTCGCTGGAGCCTACGCATGTGGCGCCAAAACAGTTGAATTTGACGTCAGAAAAACCAAAGACGGAGAGCTGGTTATCTACCACGACGACACTCTTGAAAGATTAACAGGCGACGATAAATCAGTCGCTGACTATACATACGAAGAACTATTGCAAGTTGACGCAGGAGAATGGTTCGGCAGGGAATACCGCCTCGAGCGCATTCCAACCCTAGACCAAACCCTAGCTCTTTTGCAAGCTACTAACATGCGGATTTTTTGCGAACTCAAAGACATCGGTGAGGACCCTGATTTCGCCAACGAAGTCTACGAAAAATGCGCAGAATATAATCTTCTAGACCGCGTAGTATTCCTGTCATTCAAGTACGATTACCTCTCACAAATCAAGGAAATCGCACCTGACCAACCAATCATGATGCTGGCATCCTTCGGTAAATCAACTTTACCTACCAGATACCCAGCCGAATACTATGGAGTCAACATGAAGACCCTCACGCCTAAAACTGTTCGCGCAATCCACGAAGCCGGGGCCATGGTCTACTGCTACACCCCAGACACCAAGGGCCAAATGCTTTCGCTCCAGCGCCTAGGCGTGGACGGCGTCATCACCGACTTCGCCGACCTATCCGCAATCTAACGCAGCCATAAAGCACCGCATCCGCGGTGCTTTTTCAATATTTTATTAATATTATTTAATCTTATTTCTTGAAAAGTTGAATAATAAGGGATAATATCTACTATATGTGTATTAAATAAGACTACAAGGGAGAAGAGATTATGCCATACGCAGACGAGAAGGGGAACATAGAAGTAGGCGAAGTAGATATAGAGTGGGATGTAGCAGCACTAAGAAGTTATTTTGATGACTGCCAAAAGGTTTATAACGATTTTCTTGAAATGTCAGATGATTTAATCAAATCATTTGAGGCTTTTGCAAATGATGAAACTCATAAAGGCCCAGAGGCTGATAGTGCAAAGCATTTCATAGAAGAAAGACAAAAGCCACTTCTAGTAGATATCACAAATGATATTCAAAAGCTTATGGATTTGCAGAACGGCCTTATGGATGATTTTAGTGAGA